>Ga0209066_10002554_pt1 | contig 21958 bp, 22 predicted proteins | sample All_14_2_FD_187198 | JGI IMG/M metagenome (GOLD analysis project Ga0209066, IMG submission 187198) | Freshwater microbial communities in response to fracking from Pennsylvania, USA - Allegheny Zone_MetaG_DW_15 (SPAdes) (version 2) ... | reverse complement strand
TTCTCTGCACACACTCGCGGTCAGCAACTCGACTACACTGAACATCGGCTGCTCCATGACGAGCAGCTAAAGTGCCTGGGTAAAATTCAACGCGCACCGCTGGGTAGTTTTAGACGCGCGCCGACACCTGGGCGCCTTGGCTGACCTGGCGGATGCGGGGAGCCTGCAGAACGATCTCCTCGGCAGCGCTCAGGACGATACGGCGCGCGGAGATCAGCTCGATATCCTGGCAGTGGGTTTCCAGCCCCAACCCGCCTTCGGCAGCCACCAGTTTCATGTCTGCGGTGGAATAGGCGTTCAGCGACGCTGCCGTGCGCAAGGACAGGCTGCGCCCGGCAGAGACTTGCATGGCCCCGGCACTGGCGATATCCGTCGTTGTCTGGCTGGCGATGAACACACTGTCGGCACTGCCGAGCGTGATTCCGGCGGGAGCGCTGATGGCAACCACCGGTGTCGCGTCTCCAGGCGTGCCGGGATCGGTGTTGCTGCCGTGCTGCCAGCCGGCCAGGCGTGCAGCCAGCGCGTTCAGGCGTTCAAGCTCGGCAGCCCCGGCGCGATGCGCCTCTGCCTGGCGGGCAAGCTCGGTGACGACGCCCAGCAAGGTGTCGACCACGCCGCTCAACTGATCACGATCCAGCTGGTCACCACATGCACCACGGCGAGCTTCGGCGCTGATCAACACACCATCGCCTCCCCGTATGCTTGCCGCCCGATCGGTGCGCAGTTCCACCCCCTCGCCACGCGGACTGGCGTCACCGCGATGGCGCGGATGTGTCAAATAGCCCAGATTGAGCTGGCTGGCCGCATGATCGCTGGAGAGCTGCGTGCTGATTTCCCCCCGCGTATCGTCAAACCGGAGCTGATTGTGGCGCTGGCCGAATACCTCCTTGCTGCGCGTACCGGACAGGTACCGGTCGCCCGGCAGGACGCCCTGCCCGGAAAAGCGCGGTGGCGGGTTTCGTCCGTTGAACACCACACCGGTGACGATGGGCCGGTCCGGATCTCCGGCGATGAAATCCACGACAACTTCATCGCCCACCCGCGGCAGATGCAGGCTGCCCCAACCGTCCGAGGCCCACTGGCTGGCGACGCGCACCCACGCAGAATCCGCACCGGTGCCACTCGTACCCGCACCTTTGGCGTGCTCATGGTCTGCAGGGTCCAGCCCCAGCAGCTGAATCTTGATACGACCATCCTCGTCACACCACACCTCCTCGCCCGGCGGCCCGACGACTACCGCCGTCAGCGGCGACATGGACGGCAGATCGCGTCGCGGATCCCATGAAGGCTTCAGCGGGCGATCCAGCGGGATGGCTTCGAACTGATTGCGATAGCGGCGATCTTCCTGGCCCACAGGAAAACCAGCACTGCTGCCAAAACCAGCACTGCTGCCAATAGGCGGCCCGTCATTGCAGGCGACGGGCAGATTGTTGTCTGCGTGATGACGGATCCGCGTGATCAGGAAGGCCCGCTCGTCGGCTGTTGCCCTGGCAAGATCAGGGTGACCAACAAGCCGGTTCCACTCTCCCACCGCGAGCTGACGAACGCCGCTCTGCCCGGAGAGCTGCCGGCCCCGATACTCGTGATGCATCATGCGGGCCCGACTCAGCCGGTCGTAATGAGCGTAATCATGCCCAGCACGAGGGCGCTCGATCCTGCTGTCCTTGAGCGCAGCGGCAAGCTGGTCCCCCATGCCGCCCTGCTCCAGAATGGAAGGCGTACGCACGACCATCATTGCCTGCGGACCGCTGGCGAACTTGTAGTCGCTGCTGCTGAGCGTGGCTTCCCCCGGCACCAGGACACGGGCCTCGGACCACGCGGTCACACTGTCATGTGTTTCCACCGCGGTGTTGCCGTGGTAGCGGATTTCGCCAGCGCGATTGGCGGCCAGCATCCGCGAATCGGCGAACAGGACCAGCACGTGCGCGGCTGCATATCCAGTGTCTTCGCTGACAGGCTCCGCCACGATGAACCAGCTTAGACCTTCCCGCCGCCAGAGCCTTTGCAGGAAAGCCGCATCAGATTCGTTGTACTGCAGGGAGAAATCACGGGCAGGATGGTCGTCCTCCCGCAGCAGCACAAATCGGTAATCGAAGACAGACGCCAGGGCTGCGTTTCGCTGGCGCCATTCGCTGAACAGGATGCGGGTGATATCCAGCACGCTGCGCTGACGGAACACCCGGCTGTTGACGCGTTGATCCATGATCGAGAAAGCATCACGGATACGCAGGTGATACTGCGCAAACCCGCCATCCGAGCGACCTGCGTGCGCCTCGGTCACCACGCCGCAAATCGGGCGGAGGAGCCCCTCATCGGTTAGCAGATCGACTGCCAACGGACAACCCAGCATCAACTTCAGGGGCAGGCCGACACGCGGCGACACACAACTGACCCAGCCATCCAGCCCCGCGTTGATGGCCTCGGTGATGTCGATCTTCTGCACCATCATCGCCCGACCGATGGTGGCGGGGTTGGTGGTCAATCGCAGACATAGAGGGCGCGCATCACCATCCAGGCCAAGCTGGTCAAACCAGGCACCCAGTGTGTCCAGGGCGAGCTCATCGAATGATGCAACGCCGTTCCGGTGAGACCAGACGGGCATGGCCATCCTCCAGGCAAATTCCAACAAGACCGGAAAATGCCATGGAGATTTTATTCCGTCAATTACAATGTCATTATTCGATAAACAGACCTTTTACCAGGATACAGGATCAAGCACCGCTTGCGGAGGACGCCAGATAACCAAAATACTGCTCCACCTCACCCCGCCTTATCGTATCCAGCTGACAGTCACGCCATGACAGACAAACGTCGTCACCGCACATGAGCGCTGCAAACAGTGCCTCGTCAGCCGGTGCGCCGTCCGCCCCGACGCACTCATCCAGAAACGCCGCCAGATCGCGGTCGTCGAGCACGCCGATGCCGGGTCCGGCCAGCAACAACACCGCCCCCTCATCATCGACCCACACCGCCTCGACCGGACCGGCAGCCTGGCCGGTGTGGGCCAGCAGGTTGCCGCCCTCGCCCAGACGCCAGACCCAGGGGGTGTATTCCAGGTCCACAAAAACCTGCTGCGGCCCGTTCTGCACCCGCCAGCGTCCACAACCATCGGGGCCATAGTTGGCGTTGATGAAGCGGATCAGGCCCTCGTGGCGCACCACCTCACCCTTGAGCCGCCATGCGCCACGGCGGTCGAGTGACAACCAGCCATGGCAGGCAGGCACATCGGGCCAGGCAGTCTGGTCAAGCGGGGCGGTTTCGGTCATGGCGGCAGGCAAGGGGATGGACTGCCCGCATGCTACCTCAGCCCCCGCTTGCCGCGCAGGCGCTTGGGCGCTCAGGCCGCCTGAGCCAGCGCCGGTACCAGTTCGAACAGATCACCCACCAGCCCGTAGTCGGCCACCTGGAAGATCGGCGCTTCCGGGTCCTTGTTGATCGCCACGATCACCTTGGAATCCTTCATGCCCGCCAGGTGCTGGATGGCCCCGGAGATGCCCACCGCGATGTACAACTGCGGCGCAACGATCTTGCCGGTCTGGCCCACCTGGTAGTCGTTGGGCACATAGCCCGCATCGACCGCGGCCCGGCTGGCACCGAGCGCGGCGCCCAGCTTGTCGGCCAGCGGCTCGAGCAGGGCATGGTAGTTCTCGCCGCTGCCCACGCCACGACCACCGGACACGATGATCCTGGCCGCACCCAGTTCGGGGCGGGCGCTCTTGGTGATCTCACGACCGACCAGCGCCGACAGGTCCAGGTCGGCGGCAGCCGGGATCGCTTCGACCGCGGCGGCACCGCCCTCACCCGCCGCTTCGAAGGCGGTGCTGCGCACGGTGATGACCTTGATCGGGTCGGCGCTCCTGACCGTGGCCAGCGCGTTGCCGGCGTAGATCGGGCGCACGAAGGTGTCGGCCGCTTCGATGCCGACGATGTCGCTGATCTGCGCCACATCCAGCTGCGCCGCCACCCGCGGCAGCATGTTCTTGCCTGCGCTGCTGGCCGGGGCCAGCACGTGGCTGTAGTCGCGGGCCAGACCCTTGACCAGTTCGGCCACGTTCTCGGCGCCTTGCGCTTCGTAGTGCGCGGCGTCCGCCACCAGGACCTTGGTCACCCCGGCCACCTTGGCGGCGGCCTGGGCCGCTGCGGCGCAGCCGGCACCGGCGATCAGGACGTGGACGTCGGCACCGAGCTTGAGCGCGGCGGTGACGGTGTTGAGCGTGGCCGCCTTCAGGTTCTGGTTGTCGTGTTCGGCAATGACGAGAATCGGCATGATCAGAGCACCTTTGCTTCGTTCTTGAGTTTGTCGACCAGCTGGGCCACATCGGCCACCCGCACCCCGGCGCTGCGCTTGGGCGGCTCGGCCACCTTCAGCGTGCTCAGCCGCGGGGCCACATCCACGCCCAGGTCGGCCGGCTTGACGGTGTCGAGCGGCTTTTTCTTGGCCTTCATGATGTTGGGCAGCGTCGCGTAGCGCGGCTCGTTCAGGCGCAGGTCGGTGGTGACCACCGCCGGCAGCTGGATCGACAGCGTCTCCAGCCCGCCGTCGATCTCGCGCATGACGCTGGCCTTGCCGTCGGCCAGGGTCAGCTTCGACGCAAAGGTGGCCTGCGGCCAGCCCGCCAGCGCCGCCAGCATCTGCCCGGTCTGGTTGGCGTCGTCGTCGATCGCCTGCTTGCCGCAGATCACCAGCGTCGGGCCTTCCTTGTCGGCCACCGCCTTCAGCAGCTTGGCCACCGCCAGCGGCTGCAGCTCGACATCCGTCTCCACCAGAATGCCGCGGTCCGCGCCGATCGCCATCGCCGCTCGCAGCGTCTCCTGGCACGCGGCCACGCCGCAGCTCACCGCCACCACCTCGGTGGCCACCCCCGCTTCCTTCAGGCGCACGGCTTCTTCCACCGCGATCTCGTCGAACGGGTTCATGCTCATCTTCACGTTGGCAATATCCACGCCGCTACCGTCCGCCTTCACGCGAACCTTCACGTTGTAATCCACCACGCGTTTGACCGGGACCAGAATCTTCAATGCAGTGCTCTCCAAGGGGAAATTGATGCCGCCGGCCGCCCCGGGGCGGCACAGCAGCCAAGCCGGATTCTACTTCTCGACGAAGGCACGCTCGATCACATAGTCTCCACGTTCGCCCTGGCGCGGACTGATGCGGAAACCACGAGCGTCAAGCAGCTTGCAGGTGTCGGCCAGCATCGCCGGACTGCCGCAGATCATGGCGCGGTCGTGCGCGGCGTCGAGCGCAGCCAGGCCAAGGTCGGCACACAGCTTGCCGGAATCGAGCAGATCGGTCAGCCGCCCCTGATTGCGGAAGGGCTCGCGGGTCACCGTCGGGTAGTAAAGCAGCTTTTCGCTGACCACCTCACCAAGGAATTCGTCCTGCGGCAGCTGACGCTCGATGTAATCCACATAGGCCAGCTCGCTGACCTGGCGTACGCCATGCACCAGCACCACGCGTTCGAAGCGCTCATACGTGTCCGGATCGCGGATGATGCTGAGAAAGGGCGCCAGCCCGGTGCCGGTGGCCAGCAGGAAGAGATTGCGGCCGTCGTTGAGATCGTCGATGACCAGGGTGCCCACCGGCTTGCTGCCAACGATCAGCTCGTCCCCCGGCTGCAGGTGCTGCAAGCGCGAGGTGAGCGGGCCATCGGGCACCTTGATGCTGAAGAACTCCAGGTGTTCGTCATAGTTTGCACTGGCGATGCTGTAGGCGCGCAGCAGCGGCTTGCCGTCGTCGGGCAGGCCGATCATGACGAAATGGCCATTGCGGAAGCGCAGCCCGGGGTTGCGCGAGGTGCGGAAGCTGAACAGCGAGTCGTTCCAGTGATGCACGTGCAGGACACGTTCGACCGAAAGATTGCTCATGATGAATGCCTCATGTTGTCAGGCGGACTCGTCGCCGAGTTCGCGCAGATAGGTCCAGGGATAGATGCCGCGTTCATGGCCGTCGGCAAACACCAGGTTGAGCCCCTTGTCCGCCACCGGCCGGATGGCGGACAGCGCCGCCGGGGGGGCGGGCAGCTGGCCGCTGCGCTGACGCTGGGTACAGGCGGCACAGCGGCAGCGCTGGCGCAGGTCGCCGTGGCGCAGCGAGCTGATCGCACCATCGTCCCACTCGATGACCAGCAGACCGGAGACACGACGGTCGGTGATGTGCACCGGCACGCAGGAAGGGGCGAGAGCGGCGGTCATCACAGCGCCCCCACACCCTGTTCGCCCAGGTGCCAGTCCTGCCCCAGGCCGCCCTCCTTCAGTTCGCCGCCCATGGCCGCCAGACTCTCCTCGCGGATAAGCGCCTTCAACTGCCGGTGCAGGGCCATGAAGGTGGGCGACGAGGTCATCTCGGCCGTGCGCGGCCGTGGCAGCGGGATGGGAATCTCCGCCTTGATCCGCCCGGGACGCGCGGTCATCACATAGACCTTGTCGGACAGGAAGATGGATTCCTCGATGTCGTGGGTGATGAACAGCACCGACAGGCGCAGCTGCTGCCACATGTTGGTGAGGATCTCCTGCATCACCACCCGGGTCTGGGCATCGAGTGCACCGAAGGGCTCGTCCATCAGCAGCACCTGCGGACCGGTGGCCAGCGCGCGGACGATGCCGACACGCTGCTTCATGCCGCCGGAAAGCTGGTCGGGATAATGGTTCTCGAACGACAGCAGCCCCGCCAGCCCGAGCAGGGTGCGCGCCCGCGACTCGCGCTCGGCACGCCCCATGCCCTGCATCTTGAGCCCGAACTCGACGTTCTCGCGCACTTTCAACCACGGAAACAGCGAGTACTGCTGGAACACCACGCCACGGTCGGCACCGGGGCCGCTGATCGGCAACCCGTCCACCCGCGCCTCACCCGCACTGGGTTTGAGGAAGCCGGCGACGATGTTGAGCAGGGTGGATTTGCCGCAGCCCGAGGGCCCCACCACCGAGACGAACTCGCCCGGCTTCACGTCCAGCGTGACGCCGCGTACCGCATCCAGCGCCGCGCCGTTCTGGGTGAAGCTGACCCGGATGTCGCGCAGGTCGATATGGCCCTTGGCCGCCTTCGCTTCGCTTGTCATCATGCGTTCTCCTTGGTGCCGACGCGCTGCCACGGCATCACCAGCCTGGACAACAGGCGGATGCCGCCGCTGCACAACAGGCCGAGCACGCCGATCACCAGCATGCCGATGACGATGTGGGGGTACTCGATCAGGGAATAGGCTTCCCAGGTGAAGTAGCCGACGCCGAACTGGCCGGAGATCATCTCCGCGGCGATCAGCGACACCCAGGCCACCCCCATGCCGACGGCCAGGCCGGTGAAGATGTGCGGCAACGCGCCAGGCAGGATCACCCGCGTCATCAGCGCCACCTCACCCGCGCCCAGGCAGCGCGCGGCGCGAATCAGCACCGGATCCACTGCCGCCACCCCGTGCAGGGTGTTGAGCAGAATGGGGAAGAAGGCGCCGATGAAGGTGATGAAGACGATGCTGGTCTCGGTGGTCGGCCACAGCATGATCGAGATCGGCACCCAGGCGATAGCGGGAATCGGCCGCAACACTTCCAGCGCCGGAAACAGCAGGCCCTTGAGCAGCGCATAGCGCCCGCACAGCAGGCCCAGCAGCACGCCCAGCCCGGTGGCGATGCAGAAGCCGAGCATGATGCGTCCCAGGCTGATGCCGATGTTGGCCTGGAACTTGGCGCTGCCGATCAGCCCCATGAACTCGGTATATACCTCGCCCGGCGTCGGGACATTGGTGAAGCGGATGTAGAAGTCCCAGCGATACTCGGTACCCAGGTACCAGAAACCGAGCAGCAGGCCGATCGACAATACGCTGAGCGCCAGCGAGCCCAGTTGGGTGCGCAGGCGGCCCAGCAGGCGCGCACCCATCGCAGGCTGCGCAACCGCAGGCGCCACCGGCGGGGCGCCGCCAACGTCGTGGCGCTTGATCGCCAGTGGCGGCGTCATGACCTCTTCCACATTGCGCAGGTTTGCGGGCTGTACCGCCGCTTCCGCGGCGGCAGCGCCCGCAACCGGGGGATCGGCAAGCGATCTCATCCTGATTGCGGTTGCCATGGCTCAGCTCCCCGCCAGCGCAAGCGCTTCGTCGTAGCCGCCCACCTTGCTGCCATTAGCCGCAGCGTAAGCCTCGGCGTCCTTCTTCAGCAGGAAGGGCACGATGGAGGCCTTGCCATCCTTGCTACCCAGGGCGTAGAAGGCCTTGTCGGCAAACAGCTTGATGCGGGTGGTCTGGTCGAAGACGAAGGCCACGCCCACCTTCTTGCCTTCGCTGCGGGCCTTGTTCACCGCCGCCAGCGTGCATGCCGCCGACTTGTAGGCGGTGATGCCGGCACCGTCGATCCACACTTCACCGGCTTCACGCGGTTTGTCGATGGTGCCGCCGCACAAGGGATCGGTGCCGCTGATCTCGTAGTTGGCAAAGCTGGCGCGCTGCTGGTCGTAGTCGCGACCCAGTTCCTTGTAAGCCTGGCGCACATAGGTCTCGTCCACCCAGCTGTCGGCATCGAACTCCTTGACCCGTCCCATGCGCTGCAACACGCCATGGTCGTACTTGATGGTCTCGACCCACTTCGGCTTGATCGTCGGGTCCAGCGTATGTACACCGGATGGGCCGAGGAACATGTAGGCGACCTCCTTCTCCACCCGTGTCCACTCCTCGATCCTGGCGGCCGCCTGCACCGGGTTGCTGCGCACCCAGTCATTGGCCTCGATCAGCGCCTTGATGTAGGCCACCACCACTTCCGGATACTTGGTAGCGAAGTCTTCACGCACCACGACACCGTGGAAGGTCGGTACCTTGGTTTCGACACCATCGAAGATCTTGCGGGCAAAGCCGCGGTAGGGCAGCAGTTCGGCAAACGGCACAAAGTCGGCGTGACCGTCGATGCGCTTTTCCTGAAGGCTGGAGGTGCCGACCTCCGGGCTCTGGCTGGAGAGTTCGAAATCCTCGGCCTTCCAGCCACGATCCTCCAGCGCCTTCAGCAGCATGCCGTGTGCGGCAGAGCCGAAGGGCACCGACAGTTTCTTGCCCTTCAGGTCGGCCAGCTCGTAGTAGGGCGAATCCTTGTGCACCACCACCCCATTGCCGGCACCATCGGCGTTGTAGGCGATCAGCGCAATCAGCCGGCTGCGGGTGGCGTTGCCGTTCTGAAAGGTGGCGCCATTCACCAGCAGTGGGTAGTCGCCCATCATGCCGATCTGCAGGGTATTGGCGACCATGCCGTTGGTGACCGGTGGGCCGGAGGTGAAGTTCTGCCACTCTAGCCTGTACTGGACGTCCTTGTACTTGCCAGTTTTGGGCAGGTGTTTCTCGAGCAGGCCGAGTTCCTTCAGCACGATGCCGCCAGTCACCGTATTGGTGGTGGTGTTCTGCGTGCCGATGCCGATGGTGAGCACTTCGGCCGATACCGGCAGTGCGAGGAAACAGCCGAGCGCGAGTGCGCCAAACCGGCCGGCAAAGCTTTTGTTGTGGTCCTGAGCCGTGTTGCTGGAATGTGCATTCATGGTTTGCGTCCTTTTCCAGTGAGTCTGTTGGGGCGATACGGGCTACGGGGATTGCTCTGTTGAAACGTGGGGTTGGGGTTTGCGGATCGGCGATCAGCTCGCCACCGTCTCCTCCAGGAACTCGCGCTTGTCCTTCACCTCGGCCCAGGTTTCCGCATCGGGCAGGGGTTCTCGCGCGTCGGTAATCACCGGCCACTCGGTGGCAAGCCGGGCGTTGATCTCGATGAACTCGAGTTGGTCGGGCGGCAGGTCGGCGGCGTCGAAGATGGCGCCGATCGGGCACTCGGGCACGCACACGCCACAGTCGATGCAGCCGTCCGGATCGATGACGAGGAAGTTCGGCCCTTCGTGGAAGCAATCCACCGGGCAGACCGACACACAGTCTGTGTATTTGCAGCGCACGCAGGCTTCAGTGACGACGAATGCCATGGCGGTCTCCTTACTTCTGCGCCAGGCTGATCGCGGTGAGCGCCAGCCGGGACAGTTTGCGGACATCCGGATCGGGGTCTTCCAGTGCCTTTTCCAGTGCCGGAATCGCACGCGGGTCGGCAATCTGGCCCAGCGCAATTGCCGCTTCCTTGCGCAGGTTGCTGATCGTGTGCGCCAGGGCCTCGACCAGTACCGGCAGGCCCGCGGCCGCCTTCAGCACGCCCAGACTGCGCGCTGCCTTGACCCGCACCTGCCAGTAGTCGTCGGCCATGGCCTTCACCAGGTCGGGGATCGCCGGACCGAGGCCCAGCTTGCCGATGGTCTGGGCAGCTTCGTCACGCACCATCCAGGCGCTGTCATTGAGCGCCCGGGTCAGTGCCGGCAGCACGCTGATCTCGGAGGTGTAGCCCAGGGCGCCCACCGCGATACGGCGGACTTCGGCATCCGGGTCATGTGCGGCAACCTCGGCCAGTTCGCCCACCGCTTCGGGCCGGCGCAGGTAGCCGAGCACACCGACCGCCTCGCGCCGCACACCGGGGTCGGGGTCGCGCAGCGAGGCCATCGCGGGCTCGAAAGCTGCCGCAACGCGCAGGGCCCTTACCGCACGGAAGGCGAGCATGCGCACCGGCGCAGCGTGACCGGTGAGATAGGGCAGCAGATGGACGGCAGAAGCGCTCTCCTTCAACTCGGCCAGCACTTCACCCGCGGCGTCCCGTACCACCGCATCGTCATCCAGCAGACGGGCGGCCAGGGCGGCGACCACCTCGGGTTCTTCGAAGCCTTCGAGGGCGCGCACGGCCTCGGCGCGCACCTCGGCAGCCGCGTCGGTCAGCCGCGGCAGCAGCAGCGGCACGATGTCGTCCTCATCGCTGTAGGGCAGGTCGATGACCGCCAGGCGGCGCACTTCGGCGTCGGCACTGGCAAGGCGTTCGGCCATGGAACTCAGGCTGATGGTCATGGCGGCCTCCTCAGCGCAACAGGTAGGGAATGCTGACCTCGACCGCACCGGTGGGGCAGTCGGTCTCGCAGGGCAGGCAGTACCAGCATTCGTCGAACTGCATGAAGGCTTTCTTCTTGACCAGGTCAATGGCCAGCACGTCGAGCGGGCACACATCCACGCACACGGTGCAGCCCTTCTCGGCGATGCATTTGTCTTCGTGCACTTTGACCGGCACCTGGGTCAGGGTCGTCGCGATACTCATGTCGGAATCCTCTGTTCTATGGGGTCGGGGGTGGCGGCTCAGGCGGCTTCGGCCTTGCGCTCGACGCGCAGGCGCTGATAGGCATCGCGCTCTTCTTCGTCGATCGGCACGATGTAGGGCTCGACCGGCTTCTTGCTCATCGCCATCTGGCCGTCGCCGCCCTTGCTCAGCAGGGTGTGGCAGAACCAGTTGGCGTCGTCGCGTTCGGGGTGATCGACGCAGTAGTGGTAAAGGCCCCAGCGGCTTTCGGCGCGGAACATCGACGAACGTGCGGCCATTTCGGCGCAGTCGATGATCGAATACGCCTCCATCGCCCGCATCAACTCGTGCGGATTGGTCGCGACCATGGCCGCGGCGTCTTCGCGCACCTCATCGAAGCGGCGCAGGCCGATCTCATACTTGTGCGTGATCTTGGGCGGCTGCAGATAGTCATTGACCAGCCGGCGGGTCTTGTACTCGATCTGGAACGGGGTCAGGCCTTCACTGCGTTCGAGCGGAGCGAACACGCGTGCGCGCTCGGCCGCCACGGCGGACACGTCAATGGCCGCTGCCGCGGTCGAGCCGCAGTACTCGGCCGCGTTGTAGCCACAGATGCGGCCATAGACGAAGGCGCCGAGCATGTAGTTGTGCGGCACGCTGGCGCAGTCGCCGGCGGCGTACAGGCCAGGCACCGAGGTCTCGCCACGGGCATTGGTCCAGATGCCGGAGGCGCTGTGCCCGCTGCAGAAGCCGATCTCGGAGATATGCATCTCGATCATCTGCTTGCGGTAGTCATTGCCGCGCTTCTCGTGGAAACGGCCACGGCTGGGGCGCTCGTTGGTGTGCAGGATGTGCTCGATCTCGCCGATGGTCTCCTCGGCGAGGTGGTCGAGCTTGAGGAAGACCGGGCCATTGCCGCTCTGCAGTTCGCGATAGAACTCGAGCATCATCTGCCCGCTCCAGTAGTCGCACTCGATGAAGCGCTCACCCTTGGCATTGGCGGTGTAGCCGCCAAACGGACCGGTCACGTAGGCACAGGCAGGGCCGTTGTAGTCCTTGATCAGCGGGTTGATCTGGAAGCACTCGAGGTTGGCCAGCGCGGCCCCGGCGTGATAGGCCATCGCGTGGCCATCACCGGAGTTGGTCGGGTTCTCGTAGGTGCCCATCAGATAGCCGGACGCCGGCAGGCCGATGCGACCGGCTGCACCGGTGGTGATCACCGCTGCCTTGCAGCGGATGACATAGAAGTCGGCCGTGCGGCAGTCGAAACCCATGACGCCCGTCACTTCGCCCTTGGCACCGGTCAGCAGCCGGGTGACGACAACCCGATTGGTGATCTCCACCCGTGCGCGCTTGAGCTGGCGGTAGAGGATCTTCTTCATGTGGTGGCCTTCCGGCATCGGCAGCACATAGCTGCCGAGGTGGTGCACCTTGCGCACCGCGTAGTCGCCAGTCTCGTCCTTCTCGAACTTGACGCCCCAGCGGTCGAGCTCCTGGATCATGTCGAAGCTGTTGGCGGCATAGGCCATCACCGCCTCCTGATCCACGATGCCGTCGTTGGCAATGGTGATTTCCTTGACGTATTGCTCGGGCGTGGCGTGGCCGGGAATGACGGCATTGTTGAGGCCATCCATGCCCATCGAGATCGCACCGCTGCGCTTCACATGCGCCTTGTCGATCAACAGGACCTTGAGATTCGGATTCTTTTCCTTTGCCTTGACTGCCGCCATCGGGCCACCGGTGCCACCACCGATCACCACCAGGTCGAATTCCATATCGATTCTGTTCATGATTGCTCCTTGGGGTTGGGAGTGCGTTTTATGGTGCTACTGACAACGGGCTCCGGTGATCAGGCGAAACCACGCATGGGTTGATGCTTCAGGTTCGGTCAATTCGCAGTCGATACTGGAAGGCATCGCCGCGGTAATAAAGAAATTCAAAATCCACCGGCGTCTCGCCGGCATAGGTCATGCGCTCCATCCTCAACAATGGCGCGCCTTCTGAAATATCAAGATGACGCGCCAGCGATTCGTCTGCGCAGATGGCTTCTAATTGAAGGTCGGCGTGCGTCAGGTTGAGACCAAAGTCATTTTCGAGAATGACGAAGATGTCACGCGCCGCAAGATCCTCCTGAATCAGTCGTCGGCCAATTTCGACAGGAAAATAGCTGACGTCGACCGATATCGGCTCCCGATTCAGATAACGCAGACGCTGGATTTCAAATACCTGCGCACCGGACTTGATCGAAAAGCGTTGTGCAACAACGGCACTGGCCTCGACTTCACGTGCGCTGAGCAATAGTGAATAGGTTTCGTAGCCCGACGGCGACATCGCTTCGCCAAAGCCCTGAAGGCGCGAAAGGCTTTGAAATGCCTTGGGTTTGGCAACAAAGCTGCCCTTCCCCATGACCTTGAAGATGAGCCCTTCCTTTTGCAGATCACCCAATGCCTGACGAATGGTGATGCGACTGACACCAAATGAATTCATCATCTGGCTTTCAGAGGGCATTTGCGAATGCGGCGGATAAGTGCCATCCAGAATCTGACGTCTCAAGACCTCGCGGATCTGGGTATGCAGCGGCACCGGCGAAATGGCCGTCACACCGCCTGCCGCATTTTCATCTACCCGGTTCAATTGCGATTTACTGCTTGGAGACATCTTGAACCCCTTGTTCGCATAACCTGTTATAACGAGTTCTATCTAGCAATTGAGATGCCAGTTTTTCGCATCGCACAAAAATTTTCAAGCAATTGTTTTTTATAACATTTTCTGAATTTCTTCTAATGCACTGAAATTCAGCTGTCGCCATGCCGCACCTTGACGGTGCGACATGCACCATCATTGGCTCCCCCATTCATCCATGCACCGAAATCGTCTTCATGAATCCAGCCGGATCACGCAAGAAAGGCAGCATTGCCACGGCTCCGGCAATCAGTAGCAGCATCAATACAAGGCGCCGCAACAGGCGCCGTCCAATATTCCGGTACAGCCTCACGCCCAATCCACCACCAATATGAAAAAGAGGAAAAAGCAATGCACCAGCAAGCAGGATGGAATGGGGCATCAAGCCCGAAAGCACCAGAAACGCGCATGACACCGGATACAGCAAGGCAAAGAAGATGACGAAGTTGGCGCGTGCCCGGTACGGGTTCGATTCGATCCCCATCAGGTAGAGGATGGCCGGCGGTCCGCCGACTCCGCTGAAACCGGTCAGCACACCACTCACGCTACCGATTGCCGCGGATGCGCGAACCGAGCGGATATCCGGCAGACGGGCCCCCGTCATCAGCAACAAGGCACTGAGCATCACCCCGAATCCCACCAGCGGTCCGAACACCGCACCCGGTATCTGGGTGGTCAGCCACATGCCTGGCACCAGACCCACCACCGCAGCCAGACTCAGCGGGCGGACCACCGAGGCGTCCATCTCCTGCCAGGCCAGACGCATGTTGCGGGGGCTGAGGGGGAGAACGTTCAGTACGGTGATCAGACACAAGGTGTCGCGTGCCGACATGACCAGGCTGAACAAGGGCGCCATCAACAAGGCCGCACCAAAACCGGTCAGCCCCCTGACCACGCCTCCCGCCACCACCGCGGCAGCAAGCAAGGCCCAGATGGTGGGCGGGTGGTGAGCAAACTGCGCATGCAAGAAATCCACATCCAGCTCCTGCAGAAAAATGGGGGACATCAACGGGCAGAGCCTCAATGCTCATGACCTGTCATAACAGGTTTGAGCAAGATGCATGCCCCTTGAGCAGAGTCAGCCCATCTTCTGCAAGCGTTTGATTTTAATCTGTTTTAAGTCAGTCGTCAGGCGACGTGCGGGGCTTGCTGCGGCGCGTCGATGGTGCATGCCCGACAAGGACGCACCAGGGAGGCACGCCCGCCAGACGATCGATCCTTATTGCGCAACCAGCTTGACCAGCACCAGCCCCGCCAGCAGCAGATACGCCCACAGCAGCAGGGCCAGCACCCACACTCTGGCGCCAGCCGCACGGACGTCGGCGATGCGGGTGACCATGCCCAGCGCCACCAGCCCCATCGCCAGCAGCGCATCCGCGGCCAACGCACCAGCCTGACGCAGCGCCTCCGGCACGCCACCCGCCAGATTCAGCAACAGCACGCCCAGGAAGACCCACAGAAAGGTCGGCACCCGCACACGTGCGCCACTTGCAGACCGCGCACCACCACACTGCATGGCGATCCACAGCACCGCCGGCGCCAGCAGCATGACGCGCAACATCTTCTCGACCAGCGCGGTGCTGGCAGCGTCGGGCCCCACCATTGCGGCAGCAGCAATCACATGCCCCAGTTCGTGCACCGTCAGACCGATCCACAAACCAAAATCGGCCTCTGACAGGCCGGTCAGCGGCATCAACAGCGGCATCAGGTACATCGCCAGCGTGCCGCAGATCACCACCGCGGCGACCGCCGAGGCCACCTGCCGGGCACGCGCGCTCAGCACGCCATCGGCTGCAGCTACCGCTGCCGCGCCGCAGATCGCGCTACCCGCGCCGATCAGCAGCGCCAGTACCGGATCCAGCCCCAGGTGACGCCCCAGCAGACGCGCCAGCAACAGGGTGGAGGCCACAATGGCCAGCGCCAGCATCAGCCCCTGCCAGCCCACCGCAGACAGGTCGGACAGGCCCAGCTTGAGCCCATACAGCGCGATACCGGTACGCATCAGGGCGCCGCGCGCCAGCGACAGCCCCGGCGCCCCCGACTGCGCCAGCGTGGGCCAGAGATTGCCAAGCAGCATGCCGAGCACGATCGCCAGTGGTAGCCAGCCCAGCCCCCTGCTGGCAAAGGCCGGCATCGCCGCAAGCTGTGCAGCAAGCGCGGCCAGCACCAGACAGGCAAGCAGGCCAAGGCGGACATCCGGGCGCAGCACAGCATTCATATTCTTTTTGACGCATAAAGTTAGTCAGGATGGTCATAACGATAAGCGCCGTTCTAGAATTCACATAGACAATGGAAGTTAATCAAGCATTCCCTGGAGTTATGCATGAACCTGCACTTGCTCAAGGTCTTTGTCCGCGTGGTGGAGGCCAGCAGCTTCTCGCGCGCAGCGGACCAGCTCGGCATCAGCCAGCCGGCAGCGTCCAAGGCGGTACGCGAGCTGGAGACCCAGCTCGATACCGTGCTGCTCGAGCGCCGCGGGCGCTTCTTTGAACCCACCGAAGCCGGCACGGTATTGCTCGAGTACGGTCGCAGCCTGTTCGCGCTGGCGCGCGAGGCGGACGAGGCGCTGCTGGCATTCAACGGTCTCGCCCGTGGTCGCTTGCGTATTGGTGCCAGCACAACCATCGCCAGCTACTGGCTGCCGGACTTCCTGCGCCGCTTCCACCAGCAGCACCCTGGCGTTGCGCTGCAGGTGGTGGCCGCCAACACGCAGGCGATTGCCGGACAGCTGCTCGACTACCGCCTGGATGTGGCGCTGGTCGAGGGTGAGTTCGATGACGCCCGGCTGGAGATCCGCGCCTGGCGCACCGAGGAGATGATCGTGATTTCGCCGCGTGAGCTGCCACAGATCAGTGCGACCGATCCGGCCACCTTTGGCGATGGTGCAACCTGGATCATGCGCGAGCGCGGATCAGGCAGTCGCGATGCCACCGAGGCACTGTTGCGGCAGTTGGGCATCCGGGCAGGAGACGTCATCGAAGTCGGCAGCAATGAGGCTATCGTGCAAGCCGTCGCGGCGGGCATCGGCCTGGGCGTGGTGCCGCGGATCTGCGCCCGCGACCCACTCGCCCTGGGCCGTGTCCGCCGTCACGTCCCCGCCACCGGCCCCATCCGCCGTCAGCTCTACCGCCTGCGCCTGCCGCAGCGCCCGGTCAGCCCCGCCGCGCTTGCGTTCGAGGCCCTGCTGGCAATGCCCGACACGGTGGCGGAGCCGGCGGATTGAGTGCTGGCGGCCGGACTCAACTGCCCCGGTAACGCTCGACATCCACCCGGTATTTGGACAGCTTGTCGTACAAGGTCTTGCGTGGCAGACCCAGGGCCTCGGCGGCGGCCGCGACATCGCCACTGCTGCGGCGCAGGGCACCTTCGATCAAGGACAGTTCGAAGCCCGCGACACGCTGCGCCAGGCTGTTGGGACCGTTGCCTGCAGTGTCGGTGTTGACCCGCCACAGGCCCAGCACGAAGCGGTCAGCGGCGTGCTGCAGCTCGCGCACATTGCCGGGCCAGTCCTGCGCCATCAGCCAGTCGAACAGTTCCACCGACAGGTCAGGCTGCGGGCGGCGGTAGCGCTCGGCCGCCTGCTGGCAGAAGGCGGCGAACAGCTGCGGGATGTCTTCGCGCCGGTCGCGCAGCGGGGGCAGCACCATCGACACCACATTGAGGCGGTAGTACAGGTCGGCGCGAAAGCGCCCGGCCGCAGCCTCGGCAGCAAGGTCGAGCTTGGTGGCGGCGACGATGCGACAATCGACCGGGATCAGGCGGTTGGAGCCGAGGCGCTCGACCACCCGCTCCTGCAGCACGCGCAGCAGCTTGGCCTGCAGCGGCAACGCCATGCCCTCGATCTCGTCCAGAAACAAGGTGCCGCCGCTGGCGTACTCGACCTTGCCGGCGCGGCTGCGGGTCGCGCCGGTATAGGCGCCGGGCTCGACGCCAAACATCTCGCTCTCGAACACACTCTCGGGCAATGCCGCACAGTTGATCGCGACAAAATTGCCCTTGTGCCGACGGCCAGCCGCGTGCAGGCCGCGCGCAACCCGCTCCTTGCCAGTGCCGGTCTCGCCGAAAACCAGCACGTCAACATCGGTGTCGCCCAGCTCGCTGACCAGGCGACGTACTTCACGCATGGGTGCGCTGTCGCCAATCAGCGCCTCGACCTCGTCATTGCTTGCCAGCCGCGCCTTCAGCGCCCGGTTCTCGAGCACCAGGCGGCGCTTGTCGATGGCACGCTGCACGACCTCGACCAGGCGCTCGGGCGCAAACGGCTTCTCGATGAAATCATAGGCGCCCAGACGCATTGCCTCGACCGCCATGCGAACGTCGCCATGGCCAGTCACCAGGATCACCGGCAGGTCGGCATCGATCGCGCGCACCTGCTGCAGCAGGCTCATGCCGTCGATGCCGGGCAGGCGCACATCGGTCACCACCACCGCCGGGGCGCCGGCGGCCAGACTGACCAGGACCGGCTCGGCACGCGGGAAATCGGTGACCGGGATGTCGGCCAGCACGAAGGTCTGCTTTGCCGCCGCCCGCAAGGCATCATCGTCTTCGACCAGGATCACCTGGACCGGCTGCTCACTCATCACACATCCTTTTCTGCCTGCTGCACCGTTGCCGCATCCCATGAGACCCGCATCACCGTACCACCACCTTCACGCGCCGCCACCTCCAGCCGCCCGTCCGAACCGCCGACCAGATCGCTGACGATGGACAGCCCCAACCCCAGGCCCTGACCGAGCGGTTTGGTGGAAAAGAAGGGCTGCAGGATGCGCTCCCGCACCTCGGGGTCGATGCCCGGGCCATTGTCCTCGACCTCGAGCCACAGCCGGCCATCCTGCAGCCCGGTGCGGATGACGATGCGGCCATCGCCACGGCCATCGAGGGCATCCACCGCATTGCCAATCAGGTTCGACAGCACCTGCTCCAGCGCCTGGGATTGCAGCGGAAAGGCGTGGTCCTCACCCTGCAACTCCAGCACGATGCGGGCGCGATCCAGGCGCTCGCGCAGCCAGCCCGCCACCACCTGCGTCGCCGCGCGCGCCGACGCACTGCCACCGGTGGTCTGCTGGCGCGAGGCAAACACTTTCAGCTGCGAAGTCAGCCGTGCCATGCGCTCGACCAGACCGATCATCTGCTGCAGATTGTCCCGCAGCGCCTCGGTCTTGTGCCGGTCGAGCAGGATCAGGCCATTGCCGGCGAAGGTGCGCAGCGCTGCCAGCGGCTGGTTGAGTTCATGCGCCACCCCGGCGGCCATCTGCCCGAGGGCGGCGAGACGGTCGGCCTCGATCAAGGCGCGCTGGGCACCGCGCAGCTTCTGCTCGGCACTGACGCGCTCGGCGATCTCGCGGGTCAGGCGGGCGTTGCTGTCGGCAAGGTCGGCGGTGCGCTCGGCCACCGTCCGTTCAAGCACGCCCTGTGCCGCCAGGCGCTCGCGCATGCGGCGCGCACGCAAGCGCAGATACAGCACCACAACCACCAGCACGCTCAACACCAACGCAACCGCCAGCACGGTGCTCCAGGCCGCCCGCCGCGCGGCGCCGGTATCGTTGAGCATCAGCATCTCCCAGTCCACCCAAGGTACCGGACGGGCGACGGTGAGAAACTCCTTGCCCGACAGGCTCAGCCGGCGGCCGTCGAGCCATTCCAGCGGCAGCGGATTCAGGGGCGCGGTGAAATACTGCCGCGTCTGATCCAGTACCCGGCGGGATGTCTCGGCCAGTGGCGCCAGCGCAGCGAAGCGCCACGCTGCGACCGACGACAACGCAACCACCCCGTGCCGATCGACCACCATGACCGACTCACCCCCCGCCGCCCAGGTGTTTTCAAGCTGATCCAGCTCGATCTTGACCGCAATCACCCCCAGCACCCGGTCACCGTCGCGCACCGGATGGGCAATGAAGAAGCCCGGCACCCGGGTCGTGGCACCCACCGCGAAGAACTGGCCAACGCCGCCGTCGATCGCCTGCTGAAAATACGGCCGGAAGGCGTAGTTCTCGCCAACGAAGGAATCGGGGCGGCGCCAATTGCTGGCTGCCAGGGTGTTGCCACCGGGGTCGATCAGGTAGAGCATGCCGGCGCCGGTACGGTCATTGACGCTCTCGAGCAGGCGGTTGGTCAGATCAATCTGTGCTGCGTCATAAGGGTCGAGCAGCAAGGTCTTGAGTTGCGGGTGCTGGGCGAGTACCGCCGGCAGGCTTTCGAAACGCAGCAACTCGGCATCCAGACTGGCCGACAGCAAGGCAAGGCGCTGCTGCGCATGCGTGGCGACAGCATCGAGTTCGAGCTTGAAACGGTAGCTATGCGCTGCCCAGAACACTGGCAGTACCAGCAGCAAGGCCACCAGCAGGCGCTGCAGACGACCGCCACGTGGGCCGCCGGAATGCAGGCGTTCAGCGTCCATCGACTGGCTCCGCGCCACACGGCCGCACAAGGGTGATCCCGCCATCCGAGGGCAGGACAGCCACCATCGGACGGCAGCCACGGCCGGGCTCGCACCAGTCGTAGTCAGCAGTATGTTCGGAGCGGGTCAGTCGAAGTTCGGCATGCACGCCGCGAGGGTGCCACTGCCACACCCCATCACGCAAGACGGCGTCGGCGGGGGGCTCCATGCCGGCACCGTGGCCCCGTACCCGCACCGCATCAAGCACCAGCTGGCCGGCCTCGACCCGCCAGTCCTCTTCCCAGCGGACCTTCTCGATCGAGTGCGTCCAGCCCAGGGTGAAGGCCTGCACCGCCACCACCACGGTGGCGGCGGCAGTGCTCAGGCAGATGGGCATCGCGCTTACACAGTCAGCGCCTGCGCCGAGCGCGAGCGCCAGATGTGCCAGCCCAGTACCACTGCGGCCAGACCAAAGCCGATCTCGTCGGTGATCGGCATTGCCACCACCAGGCAGGAGGCGGCAACAAAGGCCAGCACGCGCTCGATGACATTCATCGGCGAGCGGAAGTACCCGACCACCGCAATGCCCCACAGCGTGACCGCGAGCAGCGCCTTGAACACCACATAGACGGTGGCATCCAGCCCCTTGTCACCCTGCAGCATCAGTTCCGGTGCATACACCGCCATATAGGGCACGATGAACCCCGCGATCGCGATCTGCACGGCCTTCATCCCGATCTTCAGCCCGGTTTCCTTGGCAATCGGCGCTGCAGCGAAAGCAGCCAGTGCAACCGGTGGGGTCAGATCGGCCATGATGCCGAAATAGAACACGAACATGTGCGACACAATCAGCGGTACACCCAGTTCAAGCAGGGCGGGCGCCGCGATCGAGCTGGTGATGATGTAGTTGGGAATGGTCGGAATGCCCATGCCCAGTACCAGGCAGGTCAGCATGGTCAGCACCAGCGACAGGAACAGGCTGCTGTCACCGATCTGGATGATGTAGCCGGCAAAAGTGGTGGCGCCGCCGGTCAGGGTCAGCGAACCAATGATGACCCCCACCAGCGCACACGCCACACCGACCGGCATCGCATGCAGCGCGCCCTCGACCAGCGCGGTTACCGCCACCTTGAGGGTATCGCGGCCTTCGCGACGTACGGCCAGCAGCACTGCCAGCGCCGCGACCACCACCACCACCGAGATGATGCCGGCCTTGGCAAAGGCCGAGCAGGCCAGACCCAGCGCGATCCAGAAGATCAGCCGCAGCGAGGTCCCATTGAGCCGCCGCGCCAGCGACGCACCGAAGATCAACACCACGGTCAGCGCCAGGCCGACCATGCCGGCAAACATCGGCGTGAACCCTGCGAACAGCAGATAGACCAGACCGATCAATGGCAGCAGCAGATACCAGCGTTGGCGCACCGCCACCCAGGGATCGGGACACTCTTCCTTGGGCAGGCCCTTCAGCCCGGCCCGGCACGCCCCGCCTCCAGATGCACCATCCAGAACACGGTAAAGAAGTAGAGCAGTGCCGGAATCGCCGCCGCCTTGGCAATCTCGACGTAGGGCACGTTGATGGTTTCGGCCATGATGAAGGCCACCGCCCCCATCACCGGCGGCATGTGGGCGAAGTAATGAGTCGCCCCTGAATAATCCCCCACCTTCTTTCCTCACGCGGGCTGACACCGATTTTGGCCTTGCCTGATCTCCCAGTTTCCAGTGCAATCACGCTCAGTTTCTGGAAGATTTTGAGAGCTCACTCCCGATGACCACCCCGGACTTTTTCCGCGC
>Ga0209066_10002551_pt1 | contig 21975 bp, 21 predicted proteins | sample All_14_2_FD_187198 | JGI IMG/M metagenome (GOLD analysis project Ga0209066, IMG submission 187198) | Freshwater microbial communities in response to fracking from Pennsylvania, USA - Allegheny Zone_MetaG_DW_15 (SPAdes) (version 2) ... | reverse complement strand
AGCCGGGTTTCCCGCCGTTGGAGATTCATCCCGCCACGGTGGATTTATCGCGGCCTATCCGCTTGCGCGGGGATGTCTCGTCGCAGTTTTTGACCGCTTTACTCATGGCCTTGCCGCTCAGTGGACAAACGAGTCGCCAAGCGGCGACGATAGAAATTACCACTGAGTTGATCTCGCAGCCCTATGTTGAGATTACGCTCAACCTGATGGCGCGTTTTGGTGTGCAAGTGCAGCGCGAAGGCTGGCAGCGGTTCGTGATTCCGGCGGGGCAGTGCTATCGCAGCCCGGGTGTGCTGCATGTCGAGGGCGATGCCTCTTCCGCGTCTTATTTTCTGGCCGCCGGTTTGTTAGGCGGCGGGCCGGTGCGGGTGGAAGGGGTGGGTCAGCACAGCATCCAGGGTGACGTGCGTTTTGCTGAGGCGCTGGCGGCTATGGGGGCAGAGATCACCTGGGGCGAGTACTTTATCGAGGCGAAGCGGGCGGGGCCAGTCAAGGCCTTTGACCTGGATTTGAATCACATTCCCGATGCTGCGATGACCCTGGCGGTGTGCGCCTTGTTTGCCGATGGCCGCAGCGTGCTGCGCAATATCGGCTCCTGGCGCGTGAAGGAAACGGACCGCATCGCCGCAATGGCGACTGAATTAAGAAAATTGGGGGCGACCGTTGACGTCGGTGAAGACTGGCTCGCCGTCTCGCCACAGCCGACTTTTCAGCAGCATTTGCCCAATGTCGCGCACAATGTCGCACCCAACGTCGCCATTGATACATATGACGATCATCGCATGGCGATGTGCTTCTCGCTGGTGGCTTTGGCGGGCGTGCCCATCATCATTAACGATCCGGCCTGCGTGCGCAAAACCTTTCCGGATTATTTTGATGCGCTGGCCAGCATTGCCGCGCCGGTGATTGCCATTGACGGGCCGTCGGCTTCCGGCAAGGGGACGGTGGCGTCCTTGGTGGCGGAAAAACTGGGGTATCACTATCTGGATAGCGGCGCGCTGTATCGGCTCACGGCTTTGGCGGCGATGCGGGCAGGCGTCGCCTTGGATGATGAAGCTGGTGTGGCGGCGCTGGCAGCCAGTTTGCCCGCACGATTTGCCCATGCCCGCGTGTTCTTGCATGACGAGGATGTCACCGATGCAATTCGCACGGAAGAGGCTTCCGCAGGTGCCTCGCGTGTAGCGGTGTTGGCGGGCGTGCGGGCAGCGTTACTCGCGCGGCAGCGGGCATGGCGCCAGTTTCCGGGCCTCGTGGCGGATGGGCGGGATATGGGCTCGGTGGTCTTTGCGCATGCCGATACAAAAATATTTTTAACGGCTTCAGCCCAGGCGCGTGCTGAAAGACGTTATAAACAGTTGATCGCAAAGGGCTTAGCTGCTAATATGCATGCCCTTTTGCAGGATTTGCAAGCGCGGGATGAACGCGACGCTCAACGCAGCGAAGCGCCACTTCGTCAATGTGAAGATGCTCATTTAGTGGATACCACGCAAATGGGCATTGCGGAAGCCGTTGCTGCTGTCATGGCAGTGGCGGGTAGGATCGAAAAGTCAGCTAGTCCGGTTCATCTTGCCGCTGGTTGATTTTTAGTTATTTTTATCAATCGTTTTTCAGTAACTGCTTTACCTCGTGCTGGCAAAGCTTCAAGGCTTCAAAGTTTATTTGCCAGCGAATAAAAACCAACCTGTCATTTCAGTGACAAAAATCTAGTAAGGTCCCTATCTATGTCAACAACTGCTATTGCCGAAAGCTCACCTATGGAAAGCTTTGCTGCATTATTTGAAGAAAGCCTCCAGCGCCAGGAAATGCGTGCCGGTGAAGTGATTACGGCTGAAGTCATTCGCATCGATCAGAATTTTGTGGTCGTTAATGCCGGTCTCAAGTCCGAGAGCTCCATCGCCATTGAAGAGTTCCAGAATGAACGTGGCGAACTGGAAGTTGCACCCGGCGACTTCATTCAAGTCGCGATTGAAATGCTGGAAGATGGCTACGGCGCCACGCGTTTATCACGCGAAAAAGCCAAGCGTATTTCAGCTTGGAACGATTTAGACAAAGCGCTCACCGACGGTACCTTGGTCAAGGGCTTTGTGAGTGGAAAAGTTAAAGGCGGCCTGACTGTCATGGTCAATGGCATCCGCGCTTTCTTGCCGGGCTCCTTGGTGGATACCCGTCCTGTCAAAGACACCACGCCGTTTGAAAATAAAGAATTCGAATTCAAAGTCATCAAGCTCGATCGCAAGCGTAACAACGTGGTGGTTTCCCGCCGCGCGGTGATGGAAGCGACCATGGGCGAAGATCGTCAGCAACTGCTCGAAGGCCTGAAAGAAGGCACGATCATCAAGGGCATCGTCAAGAACATTACCGACTACGGCGCATTCGTTGATCTGGGCGGCATTGACGGCTTGCTGCACATTACCGATCTGGCCTGGCGTCGTGTGCGTCACCCCAGCGAAGTTATCAATGTAGGTGATGAAGTCACCGCTAAAGTGCTGAAGTTCGACCAAGAGAAAAACCGCGTGAGTCTGGGCATGAAACAGCTCGGCGAAGATCCTTGGGTGGGCATTGCTCGTCGTTACCCCGCCGGTACGCGCCTGTTCGGTAGCGTCACCAACCTGACTGACTACGGTTCATTTGTTGAAATCGAGCAAGGTATTGAAGGCTTGGTGCACGTTTCTGAAATGGATTGGACCAACAAGAATATTCATCCGACCAAAGTAGTGCAGTTAGGCGATGAAGTTGAAGTCATGATTCTGGAAATTGACGAAGAGCGTCGTCGTATCTCCCTGGGCATGAAGCAGTGCATTCCCAACCCATGGGAAGACTTTGAAATGAATCACAAGAAGGGCGATAAAGTCAAAGGCCAGATCAAGTCGATTACCGACTTTGGTGTGTTCATTGGTTTGCCAGGCGGCATTGATGGCCTGATTCACTTGTCCGATTTGTCATGGTCAGCACCGGGCGAAGAAGCCAAGCAAAACTTCAAGAAGGGTGATGAGCTCGAAGCCGTGGTATTGGCGATTGATGTTGAAAAAGAGCGTATCTCTCTGGGCGTCAAGCAGCTTGATGGGGATCCATTCACCAGCTTTGTGGCGACGCATGACAAGAGCAGCATGGTCACAGGCCCTGTTAAAACCGTGGATGCCCGTGGTGCCGTGATTGATCTGGGCGATGATGTGGAAGGTTACTTGCGTGTTTCCGAGTTCTCGCGTGATCGTATTGACGACTTGACTCAGCACCTGAAGGTAGGCGATGTGGTTGAGGCGATGATTACCAATGTCGATCGCAAAACACGTTCAATTAACTTGTCGATCAAGGCAAAAGATCAAGCTGAGCAGTCGCAAGCAATTCAAAAGCTGGCCACTGAGAGTGCAGGCAATGCCGGCACAACCAGCCTGGGTGCTTTGCTTAAAGCCAAGTTGAAACAACAGTAATTTTTTACGCGATCATGACTAAATCAGAACTTATCAACCGGTTGGCAGAGCGCTTTCCGCAACTGGGTGCGAAGGATGCTGACTTCGCGGTCAAGGTTCTGCTCGATGCTCTCTCCGCTGCCTTAATTAACGGAGATCGCATCGAGGTTCGTGGGTTTGGTAGTTTTTCACTGAACTACCGCCCGCCGCGAGTTGGCCGCAACCCGAAATCGGGTGAGAAGGTGCATGTGCCTGAAAAGTATGTGCCCCACTTCAAGGCCGGTAAAGAGTTGCGGGAACGGGTCGATCTCGGGCTAACAAAGCCGTGAATGTCACCGCAAAGGTGTATAAAAGCGGCACTTGGCAACAAGTGCCGCTTTTTTTATTCTGTGTTGAAATATGCCAGGCTCGTTAAGAGACCTATCTATATATGCTGCCAACTTTAATGCGATTGTTATTGTGGATTTTTAGGGCGCTGCTGTTTTTTGGCTTATTGGGCTTGGCCATTAAAAATAGCGGCACCATGGTATTGCGATTCTTTTTCTCGCAAGCGTGGACCGCACCGATCTCATTGGTGATTCTCCTGGTCTTTGCTGTGGGTGTTGTGGTTGGATTAACGGCTGCGATTAGTTTTTCTCGTCAGCGTAAATTAAAAAACCAGGATAGCGACCCAGATGGAAATTGAACTGTGGTGGTTGCTGGCACTACCCGGCTTTTTTGTTTTTGGTTGGATTGCGGCTCGGATCGACATCAAGCAATTGGTCAATGAATCGCGTGCGTTGCCACGCTCTTATTTCAAGGGACTGAACTTTTTACTTAATGAGCAGCCCGATCAGGCAATCGAAGCATTTATTGAGGCAGCGCGCAAAGACCCGGAAACGATAGAGCTTCACTTTACCTTGGGTAGCTTGTTTCGACGCAGGGGCGAGACAGATCGAGCCATTCGTATGCATCAACATTTAATCGAACGGGATGCGCTGGATGCCGCTCAACGTCTGCATGCGCTGTCAGAATTAGGGCAGGACTATCTCAAAGCAGGCTTGCTTGATCGCGCTGAAGATATTTTCGTCAAGCTGCGTGGCACAGCGCTCAATGAAGAGGCGCTAAAAAATTTGCTGGAGATCTACCAACAGGAAAAAGAGTGGCAAAAGGCAATTGTTATTGCTGAAGCATTACCCGACCATGCAGATCACTTATGGCAAAAAGCCGTCGCTGAGTTTCATTGCGAGTTAGCGGCAGGCGCTTTGTTTTCGGGCAAGGTAGATGAAGCGCGAAACCATTTACAGGCTGCTTTAAATTGCAATCGGAAATGTGTGCGTGCCTTCATGCTGCTAGGTGATTGCGAATTAAAAGTCGGCGCTGGTGAGACGGCGATAGAACACTGGAAACGTATTGAACAATACAATCCGGCTTACGTAGGGCTGGTTGCAGAACGCTTGATGTTGGCGCATACCCAGCTTGGCAAAAAAGATGAAGGTATTGCTTTGTTGCGTTCATGGGTTGAGCAATACCCCTCGCTGGATTTACTGCAAGTCGTGTTGAAGACCGAAGTCGAGGCAGGGCGTACGGAAGCTGCATATCAGCTAGTACGTGACGAATTGCGCCGCAACCCCACCTTGCTGGGGCTGGAAAAATTTCTCGAAGCTCAAATTGCAGTCACACCCGAAGCGCGGCGCGCTGATTTAGAGTTGGTCAAGCATCTGATTCACAACCATACCCGACGTGTCGCTCGTTATCGATGTGATGCCTGTGGTTTTAAAGCGCGGCAGTTTTACTGGCGTTGCCCAGGTTGTGGTGGCTGGGAGACTTATCCACCCAAACGAACGGAAGAATTTGATATCACGGCGTAAACCTGATGGTTATTTTTAATTTTTTCAAAAACAATTCATGAACAACGCATTGCCGAATACCGCTGTTGCACGCATCCTCATTGTGGGTGATGTGATGCTCGACCGTTACTGGTTTGGTGAAGTTTCCCGCATTTCGCCCGAGGCACCTGTGCCAGTTGTCAAAATTGAAAAAAGCGAAGAGCGTCCGGGGGGCGCGGCTAACGTGGCGCGCAACTGTGCTGCGTTGGGCGCAAAAGTTTCATTATTGTCCGTTGTGGGCGCAGATGAAGCCGGAAAAACCCTGGCGAGTTTGATGCAAAAAGCTGAAATAGATGTCAGCCTGCATGAAGATGCTGGTATGAGCACGACGGTCAAGTTGCGTGTGATTGGTCGCCAGCAACAGTTGTTGAGAATTGATTTTGAAAACACGCCCGATCACGAAGTGCTACGTGCCAAACTGGCCGATTTCAACGCCCGTTTGGCGCAATGCGATGTGGTTATTTTGTCGGACTATGGCAAAGGCGGGCTGACACATATCACGGAAATGATTGCCAGTGCGCGTAAAGCCGGCAAGCCCGTGTTGGTCGACCCTAAGGGTGATGATTACGCGCGTTATGCTGGCGCGACCTTACTCACACCCAATCGGGCAGAGCTTCGTGAAGTTACCGGTCAATGGCACAGCGAAGCAGAGCTCACTGCTAAAGCACAGCAGCTGCGGGAATCACTTGATTTAACCGCCTTGCTTGTGACACGCAGCGAAGAAGGCATGACCCTATTTACCGCAGACGGTCCTTGTCATGAACCGGCGGTTGCACGTGAAGTTTATGATGTCAGTGGTGCAGGGGATACGGTCATTGCGACATTGGCAGTCATGCTCGCCAGCGGTTTGCTGTTGAATCAAGCATTGTTTCTGGCTAACCGTGCAGCGGGTGTGGTGGTCGGCAAGCTTGGCACGGCCACTTGCTCGCTGGATGAATTAAAACAAAGCGAAAACAAAGCACGCTAGACTTTCTGCGTAAATCAAACTAATGAGGATGCACATGTATTACATCGTTACCGGCGCGTGTGGCTTTATTGGCTCAAATTTGGTCAGAGCGTTAAATGATCGTGGTATCACTGAAATCATTGCGGTCGATAACCTGACTCAGGCCGATAAATTCAGCAATCTGACGGATTGCGACATTGCTGACTATCTTGATCAGCAAGAGTTTATCGACATGATTACCCACGGTCAGTTTGACGGAAGCATCGCCGCCATGCTGCATCAGGGTGCTTGTTCTGACACGATGGAAACTGATGGGCGTTACATGATGGCGAATAACTATCGTTATTCCGTGTCTTTGTTGAATCATTGCCATGATCAGGAAGTGCCTTTTTTGTATGCTTCTTCTGCCTCAGTCTATGGCGGTGGAAAAGTGTTTTCCGAGCAGCGTTCACATGAAGCGCCGTTGAATGTTTATGGGTATTCCAAATTTCTGTTCGATCAAGTTGTTCGACGTCGCCTGGCCTCGACTGCTGTTACGTCTGAGTCGCAAATTACAGGCTTTCGCTATTTCAATGTGTATGGGCCACGAGAACAGCATAAAGGGCGTATGGCGTCTGTTGCTTTTCATCATTTCAATCAATATCGCAGCCAGGGCAAAGTGAAACTGTTTGAAGGTTATGAGGGCTTTGCCAATGGCGAGCAGCGGCGTGATTTTGTTTATGTCGCTGATGTGGTGAATGTCAATATGGCATTTTTAGAAAATGGCGTTTCAGGGATTTACAACTTAGGCACGGGCCGTGCGCAAAGTTTTAATGACCTGGCTGTAGCCACAGTCAATAGCTGCCGCATGCTCGATGGCTTGGCGCCCTTGCCGTTGTCAGAATTAGTGGCACAAGGAATAGTTGAATATGTTGCTTTTCCAGAGGCATTAAAAGGGAAGTATCAAAGTTTTACGCAGGCAGACTTGACTCAGCTACGCAATGCGGGATACAGCGACGAATTTGCAACCGTAGAAGAAGGCGTTGCTGACTACATTTCGTGGCTGGCTCAGCAGCAAGCTTAATGCGCTGTTCACTTACTTGGAAAGTCATGCAATGACCTGGAAAACACTGGAAGACTTTGTAGGTAATACCCCACTTGTGCAGTTAAAGCGTCTGCCAGGGCAGGATAATGCACGTCGTAATAATGTCATCCTGGCCAAGCTGGAAGGTAATAATCCGGCTGGATCGGTTAAGGATCGACCTGCGCTCTCGATGATTCTGCGTGCCGAGGCACGCGGTGAAATCAAACCGGGTGACACACTGATTGAAGCCACCTCTGGCAACACGGGGATAGCACTGGCCATGGCTGCCGCGATGCGTGGTTATCGCATGGTGCTGATCATGCCGGAGAACCAAAGCATTGAGCGTCGGCAAACCATGAAAGCTTTTGGTGCTGAACTGGTATTGACACCTAAATCCGGTGGCATGGAATCAGCACGCGACCTAGCCGAAGAAATGGTGCGCGCAGGTCGTGGCCGCGTGCTTGATCAATTTGCCAATACTGATAATCCACAGGCTCACTTTGAGGGCACAGGGCCTGAGATCTGGCGCGATACTGCAGGGCAGGTTACCCACTTTGTTTCTAGCATGGGTACAACCGGAACCATCATGGGCTGCTCCCGGTATTTGAAATCACAGAACCCAGCGATACGCATCATTGGTTGCCAGCCTGAAGAGGGCTCGCAAATTCCCGGCATTCGTAAATGGCCAGACGCGTATTTGCCTAAAATTTTTGATGCGCGTCATGTTGATCAAGTTGAACCTGTCAGCCAGGCAGAAGCTGAAAATATGACGCGACGGCTTGCCGCTGAAGAAGGTATTTTTGCTGGTATATCTTCAGGCGGTGCGTTGCATGTGGCTTTGCGCATTGCATCCACGCTTGAGAATGCGGTGATTGTGAGCATTATTTGCGATCGAGGCGATCGCTATTTATCGACGGGTGTTTTCCCCGCATGAGGGGCGTGGTTCAGTTCATCGTATTGCCGAGCCTGCCGCTCAAAATGGTTATCCCAGTAAGGTTGCTTGCCAATTAACCACTGTAATAAGCTTGATGCTGGGTAAGCGACTAAAAACAGCGCACCCCAATGCTCATATTGCCGGACATGGACTTGTTCATGGGCGCGTAAATAATCCAGTGCTTTGCGGTTTTTGCCAATAATCACATGGCCAAATGTAATGGCTGAAAAAGGCAGATGCTGAATCAGGCGAAGACGAATATTGTTCTTCAACCACCGTCGCTCAGGAGCGAGCGAAATCTCCAGGTTGCCGTGGGTTTTACGCCAGCTTGCGCCGAAAACAAGGGCAGACAGCGCAAAGGTCAAACCCAGCAAAGTGCATGGCGATGCCCAAAGATAGGCCAGCAAGCGGCGAAAATAATTAGAGGATTTTGCCATCATCAGCAACGGAATCGAGCAGAAAAACACACCTGGTTTGCCAAAAATTCATGCAAGCATTTTACGGTAAGGGTTATGGCTGACTCCCTATACATAAAACCCATAAAGCCTTGACGCATTTTGCTCGGTAAAATCGAAGCATGAATAACATGACCTTTAAAGATCGCCTTATCGACCGGCTCGATGCTTACGAAAAGCTGATGCGGCTGGATAAACCGATAGGGACTTTACTGTTGCTATGGCCTACGCTGTGGGCGTTATGGGTGGCTACGCATGGTCAACCGCCTGGGCTGCTGGTATGGATTTTCGCCCTCGGCACACTGCTGATGCGTTCGGCTGGTTGCGTGGTCAACGATTGGGCTGATCGTGATTTTGACCCGCATGTTGCCCGCACGAAAAATCGGCCAGTGGCAGCCGGTCGAGTTTCCCCGCGTGAAGCACTGCTGCTGGCCGGTGTGCTCACGCTGTGCGCCGGGTTGTTGATTTTGCCGATTTGGCAAAATGTGTGGATGCTGGCAGTTGTCGCAGTATTTCTAGCAGCAAGCTATCCATTTACCAAACGTTTTTTTGCTATTCCGCAAGCCTATTTAGGGGTTGCGTTCGGCTTTGGTATTCCTATGGCATTTGCTGCTGTCCTTGGGGCTGTGCCAGGGCTGGCCTGGGCGATGCTGGTTGCAAATGTTTTTTGGGCGATCGCCTATGACACCGAATACGCGATGGTAGACCGAGAGGATGACCTCAAGATCGGCATTAAAACAGCCGCCATTACCTTTGGCACTTTTGATGTTGCAGCCGTGATGACTTGCTATGTGATCACCTTGCTGATTTTGTATCTGGTTGGCAAAACGCTGCACTATGGTTTGTTATATCAGATGGGTTTAGGTTTGGCGGGCTTGATTGCGATGTATCACTTTTTTCTTATTCGGCATCGCGAACGCATGCAATGTTTTAAAGCTTTTCGTCATAACAACTGGTTTGGTGCGGCGATATTTTTTGGGCTGGTTGCCGAGTTGAATTTGAAGCATTGGTTGTTTTAAGCGTGGTTCCCGCAATGAAAAATATCGCGGTTATCGGTGGTGGCCCGGCGGGTTTAATGGCCGCAGAAGTTCTTGCGGCAAGCGCCCAAAAACATGAATTGCAAGTTACGCTTTTTGACGCCATGCCATCCGTTGGACGCAAGTTTCTGCTGGCAGGTATCGGTGGCATGAACATCACACACAGCGAACCTTTTGAGCCTTTTATATCGCGCTATGGCGTCCGCGCCGTCTCGCTAGCGCCGACTTTTGCTGCCTTTACGCCAACCATGCTCAGGGATTGGGTGCATGGTTTAGGCATTGAGACATTCATTGGTTCATCCGGCCGTGTTTTTCCGACGGACATGAAAGCCGCGCCACTTTTGCGTGCCTGGCTGCAGCGGCTGCGTGCAGCCGATGTGCAGTTTCACGTGCGTCACCGCTGGCTGGGGTGGACAGATACCGGCGCGTTGCGCTTTGCTACGCCACAAGGAGAAATTGCAAAGTCTTTTGACGCCGTGGTGCTGGCATTAGGCGGCGCGAGCTGGCCGCAACTCGGTTCTGATGGCGCATGGGTGTCGATACTTGCGGCCAGTAAAAAAAGTAACCCCACGGAGACTATCATTTCGCCACTTGTGCCAGCGAACTGCGGTTTTGATATCGCCGGGGGATGGAGCGAGCATTTGCAACATCGCTTTGCAGGTCAGCCTGTTAAAACCGTCGCGTTGTCATTTCTTGATGCCGATGGTCAGATACAGCAGCGCAAAGGCGAGCTGATGCTCTCTGATACAGGTCTTGAAGGCAGTCTTATGTATGCCATTTCTGCGCCCCTGCGCGAGGCAATTGCGGCTAGAGGCTGTGTCATCCTCACGTTGGATTTGCTGCCAGATAAATCGCTTGAGCGCGTGTTGAGTGAAATTGCGCATCCACGTGGTGCACGTTCTTTCGCTAGCCACTTGCAAAGTCGTGCAGGTATTCATGGCGTGAAAATGGCACTGTTGCGCGAGCTCTGCTCAGCAGCGCAATTCAACGATCCAGCACAACTAGCCACGGCGATCAAAGCCTTGCCACTCAAAATAAAAACTACACGGCCGCTTCAAGAAGCCATTAGCACCGCAGGTGGCGTGCGTTTTGAAGCACTGGACGAACACTTGATGTTGCATCCTGCGTCCGCTGCTGGTGCCATACCAACAGGTGTTTTTTGCGCAGGCGAAATGCTTGATTGGGAAGCCCCCACGGGGGGGTATTTGCTCAGCGCTTGCTTTGCTACAGGGCGACAAGCGGGGCAGGGTGTGCTGAAATATCTCAGCCAAAATTGACCAGCGCTGCACAGAATAAGATAGCGCTTCACCCCCCTGGGGTTGTTGTCGAACCAGCCAGCAGCAAGGCAATGTAGATAACCGAGGCAATCAGACTTAACGCGCTACGTAAACCATGCAGCTTGCCCCAGCGAACTAGCAAGCGCCGTGTATCGTCAGAGGCAAGATCGCGACCGGGGGTCAGCAGCAGATGATTGGTTGGCATAATCACCGCAAAGGTGACTGGTACTACAGAAAAGATGAATACAGCACCCATCAACCAGAAAAAACCACCGCCGAGCAGCCATGCTGCAATGCCCGAAAGACAGCCTGCGATAGCGAGGGAAGCTTGCATTACTGTCGCCCGTTGATAGCTCGGTGCCCAGACCGTAGCTGCCGTTTGAGTGTCGCAACCCATGCGTGCAGGATGCTCAACAAGATTGATGTAAATAGCGGCACCTGAAAATAAACAGGTGCTCAGCGTGGCCAGAAACTGAAATGCATAAAGCATCATGCGCTCCTTGTTAATATCTCTTTAATGATTATTATCGCCGTATTGCCGTATCGCCAGCGCCGACTTTTTAAAATGAGGATGCGATTGAGATTTTTAAACGTGCCCGATCTTATCGGGAAGATTTTTTTGCACAGTCAGCAGGGATCGGTTTTTATCCGTTAATAGCCTGCAGCCAGCCCAGTCGTTCGGCGCGGGTCAATCGCACCGTAAAAGTGGTTATCGCCAATGGGTTTGCCACCTAAAGAAGGCGCACCCAACAAAATACCTGCCGCGTGATTGGCGGGCTGCGGGTTGCCTAATTTGTGCCCCATGCCGATCAATATTTTTCTGGTGTCGGGACTTAAAGCATAGGTCTCGACCTCGGTTGTTTCCGGCAACCATTGTTGGTGAAAACGCGGCGCATTCACGGCTTCCTGGATGCTCATGCCATAGTCGATGACATTGATGATGGCATGTACGACGACCGTAATGATGCGGCTGCCGCCGGGCGTGCCAATCACCATAACGGGTTTGCCGTCACGCGTGACGATGGTCGGGCTCATCGAACTCAACGGGCGCTTGCCTGGAGCAATAGCATTTTTGCTGCCTTGCACCAGGCCAAACAGATTGGGTACGCCGCGCTTGGTAGTGAAGTCATCCATCTCGTTATTGAGCAAAATGCCGGTGTTTTTGGCCGTAACACCCGCGCCAAACCAGCCGTTCAGCGTATAGGTGACGGAGACAGCATTGCCTGCTTTGTCGACAATCGAATAATGCGTGGTGTTGGTGCCTTCCGTTGGGATGTCGTGAGGTGATACACCGGGTTTGATGGCGAGTGAGTCACCCGCTTGATCCGGCTGAATCGTTGCACGGATTTTTGCCGCATAAGTTTTGTCAAGCAAGCGTTCAACAGGATTGGTAACAAAACTAGGGTCGCCCAAATAGTTATTGCGATCTGCATAAGCGTGGCGCATGGCTTCGATCTGATAATGCACCGCTTGTGCGGAAAGGTAGCCGAGCTCCTTGAGCGGATAGGCTTCAAGAATGTTAAGAATTTCACACACCACCACGCCGCCAGAACTGGGCGGCGGCGCTGAAATAATCTGATAACCACGATAATCACATGCAATGGGGGCAAGCTCGCGAGCCTGGTAGCTTGCAAAATCTGCCTTACTTAAAATGCCCCCGCCTTGCTGGCTAGCGGTAATAATTGCTTGCCCGATCGCGCCGTTGTAAAACGCGCGCGAGCCCTGCTGTCGAATCAAGGTTAGTGATTTGGCTAAATCCTTTTGAACCAAATGCTCACCGGGTTGAAAGGGTTTGCCGTGGTTCAGAAAAATTGCAGCACTGGCTTTATCGTGGTGAAACATATCTGTAGCGAGTGTCAGCATATCCACGTCGCCCTGGTTCAATGTGAAGCCTTTATCAGCCAAGTGTATTGCTGGGGTGATGAGTTGTTTTAATGACATCGTGCCATAGCGGGTACGGGCGAGCTCTAAACCTGCCACGGTGCCAGGCACGCCTGCCGCCAAATAACCGTGCGTACTGCGCTTTGGAATGACCTGGCTTTTGTCATCCAGATACATGTCCTGTGTGGCTGCAAATGGTGCAGTTTCACGAAAGTCCACAAATGTTTTGCGTCCATCAGCGAGTTGCAGGGTCATAAATCCACCACCGCCCAGATTGCCAGCAGCGGGGTAGACCACAGCCAGTGCATATCCGACGGCCACTGCTGCATCTATCGCATTGCCGCCCTGTTTGAGTACATCCACGCCGGCTTGGGTGGCTAAGTGATGTGCCGTTACAACCATACCGTTTTTTGCCGCCACAGGGAGCGGTGAGGCGGCTTGGACAAGCGGCGATATTGCACCCAGCAAAAGGCTGAGGAGGCTGAGGAGGCTGATGCAGGCAACCTGACGGGTGGTGGCTAGGTTTTTTAAGTAAAGCAAAGGCTGCAGTTGAACGGTGCTGGGAAGTTGCATGTTCAACATCTAACAAGTCCGTCGGTCAATATTCAAATCTTGCAACAAAGTGGCACCAATTTCTTCAATAGACTTGCTAGTGGACTCAAGCCAGTTGATGCCTTCTCTGCGCATGAGCTTTTGGGCTTGCTCGATTTCCCAGCGACAGTTTTCCAGCGAAGCATATTTGCTGTCTGGGCGGCGTTCTTGGCGAATGGTCGAGAGACGATTCGGATCAATGGTGAGTCCGAAGAGCTTGTGACGATGTTTCGATAAGCCGTCAGGCAGTTTATTGCGCTCAAAATCCTCGGGAATCAGCGGATAGTTAGCCACTTTGATACCAAATTGAACGGCTAAATAAAGGCTGGTTGGTGTTTTCCCACTGCGTGAAACACCGACAAGAATGACGTCGGAGTCTTCTAGTCCGGCGTTGGAGATGCCATCATCGTGGGCGAGGGTAAAGTTGATTGCATCAATTCTTGCCACGTATTCAGATGAATTAACGCTGCTATGGCTGCGGCCGATGGTGTGCGTTGACTTCAAGCCAAACTCTGCTTCCAGCGGCGCAATAAAAGCACCAAAAAAATCAAGAATTAGCGCGTTAGCATGGCGCAAAATTCCCGCAGTCTGCGGATTAACCAGGGTGGAAATAACGACCGGTCGGTTGCCATCACTCGCGGCGGCGGCATTGATGCGAGCAACGCAATCCCTCGCCTTGGCGTCAGAATCAATAAATGGCATGCGGATTTTTGCTGATTGCATCCCTTCAAATTGGGACAGCAGGCTATGCCCCAAGGTTTCAGCAGTAATTCCCGTGCCATCTGAAACGAAAAAAACGGTGTGCCGACTGGGCGACTGGGGTTCAATTGCTGAGTTGGGCAGCTGATGGGCAGATGAATTCATGAATAATCCTTCAACAAGGTAGCAAGAGGGTAAATGGCTATAAAATAGCGGCTTTCCCGCCATGTTAACAGAAGGAACTTGCATGTCTTCATCTACACCATTCACGCATCGCTACGCGATTGGATTTGAACATTTACGCATGACCGATGTCGGTGATGTTGGTGGCAAAAATGCCTCCTTGGGCGAAATGATTAGCCAATTATCGGCATCTCAAGTTCGCGTGCCCGGTGGCTTTGCCACAACTGCCTTGGCTTATCGTGAGTTTCTGGCCCATCAAGGCCTCGCTGATCGCATCAATGCCGCGCTGAATGCCCTGGATGTGGATGATGTCTCGCAACTGGCCAAAGTGGGTGCGCAAATTCGTCAGTGGGTGGTGGATACGCCTTTCCCGGCTAAGCTGGAAAGCGAGATCAAGGATGAGTACGAGCAACTGATTGCTGTGAGCGGCCCTGACGCCACCTTTGCCGTGCGGTCTTCGGCTACGGCAGAAGACTTGCCCGATGCGTCTTTTGCCGGCCAGCAAGAGAGCTTTTTGAACATTCATGGCTACGAGAATATTCTGCATGCCATTAAGGAAGTGTTCGCTTCACTTTATAACGATCGTGCAATTGCCTACCGCGTGCATAAAGGCTTTGCGCACGCGGAAGTAGCGCTATCTGCTGGTGTGCAGCGCATGGTGCGCTCGGATACCGGTGCATCCGGCGTGATGTTCACGATGGATACCGAATCCGGTTTTGATCGGGTTGTGTTCATTACTTCCAGCTACGGTTTGGGCGAAACTGTGGTGCAAGGCGCGGTGAATCCTGACGAGTTTTATGTGCATAAAGACACGCTCGCCGAAGGCAAACCCTCGATCATTCGCCGCAACATGGGCAGTAAGCTTATCAAGATGATTTTTACGGCCTCGCGCCAGGCCGGACGCAGCACCGAAACCGTGGATGTGCCGGAGGGCGATCGCCATGTTTTTTCATTGACGGATGCAGACATTCTGGAACTGGCCCGTTATGCCATGATCATTGAAAAACATTACGCATGCCCGATGGATATTGAGTGGGGCAAGGATGGTCAGGATGGCAAGCTGTACATCCTGCAAGCACGTCCGGAAACCGTGAAGTCGCAAGACAACCATGCCACGGTGATCGAGAAGTACAAGCTCCAGCAGCACGGCAAAGTACTCACCAGCGGCCGCGCCATCGGGCAAAAAATCGGTGCGGGCGTGGTGCGTGTGGTGACTGACCCTTCAGAGATGCACCTGGTTCAGCCAGGCGATGTGCTGGTTGCCGACATGACTGACCCGAACTGGGAGCCCGTCATGAAGCGCGCCTCGGCCATTGTGACCAATCGCGGCGGGCGTACTTGCCATGCGGCGATTATTGCGCGTGAGTTGGGCATCCCGGCAATTGTGGGTTGCGGCAATGCAACCTCGGCTTTGACCGAAGGCGAGGAAGTCACTGTTTCCTGCGCTGAAGGCGATACCGGTTACGTATATCGCGATAGGCTGGCATTTGGCGTGACTCGCCAGGATGCAGGCAACTTGCCCAAGCTGCCCGTCAAGATCATGATGAACGTCGGTAATCCTGAGCTGGCCTTTGAGTTTGCACAAATTCCGAATGCAGGTGTTGGCTTGGCCAGGCTTGAGTTTGTCATCAATAACATGATTGGCATTCATCCCAAGGCGATTCTGGAAATTGATCAAGTACCTGCCAGTTTGCGCGAAGAAATTTTGCGGCGCTCACGTGGTTATGCGTCGCCTGAAGCTTTCTTCGTTGAAAAGCTGACGGAAGGTGTTGCCACTATTGCCGCAGCGTTTTATCCGCAGCCGGTGATTGTGCGTTTGTCTGACTTTAAGTCCAATGAATATCGCAAGCTGTTGGGCGGCGAAATTTACGAGCCGGAAGAAGAAAATCCGATGTTGGGCTTCCGGGGTGCGTCGCGTTATATTGCGCCGTCCTTCCGCGCCTGTTTCGAGATGGAATGCCGTGCCATGAAGCGTGTGCGCAATGACATGGGGCTCACCAATGTGCAGATTATGGTGCCTTTTGTGCGTACAGTGGATGAAGCGCGCATAGTGGTTGAACTTTTGGCCTCGCACGGTTTGCGTCGTGGTGAGAATGGCTTGAAGCTCATCATGATGTGCGAGATTCCGTCCAACGCCTTGCTGGCTGAAGAATTTCTTGAATACTTCGATGGCTATTCAATTGGCTCAAACGATTTAACTCAGCTCACATTAGGCTTGGATCGTGACTCAGGCTTGGTTGCCCATTCATTTGACGAGCGCGATGCTGCGGTTAAAAAACTCCTTGCCATGACCATTGCTACGTGTAATCGTTTAGGCAAATATGTGGGCATTTGCGGTCAGGGCCCATCCGACCATGCAGATTTTGCCGAATGGCTGATGGACGAGGGTATTCAAACGATTTCGCTTAATCCCGATACAGTGATTGATACTTCGTTGCGTCTGGCCAGCCATAAAAAGTAATCATGCAAATTCTCTGGTGGCACTGGATGGTATTAGGACTTGGGCTCGCGTTGTCAGAGTTGGCGCTGTTCAGCTTTTTTATCATCTGGTTTGCCCTCGGGGCATTACTGGTTGGCTTGGCTTTGCTTCTTTCGCCGGAGTTAAGTTTTACAACACAGATTTTGTTGTGGACGGTGGCGTCGGTTTTGATGACCGTATCGTGGTTCAAGTTTTTTCGAAATACCAATAAAACCCGTGCAGGACAGGCGGCAGCGGTGATCGGGGAAGTAGGTACCCTCGTGCGCGCCATCGAGCCATTCAATACGTCTGTGGGTGGTGCCGATTCATCAGGTCGGGGCGAAGTCCGTTTTCAAAAGCCGGTGATGGGTACGGATACCTGGCCTTGTATCGCAGATGAGTTTATTGCTGCTGGTACGCGCGTCAAGGTTGTGGGTGTGGATGGTCAGTTTTTGAAGGTGGGTAAGCCGGCAGCCAATGCCACAATGGATGCTACTGCGGACTGAGTTAGGTCAGTCAAGCAGATCAATGGTCAGTTTTAACTGACAACACAGGGAGAAAAAAATGGGTGATTTGGGTATTGTCGTCATTGCACTTTTTGTTTTTGCGGCAGTCACTATCGCCAAAGGCGTGCGCATTGTGGCACAGGGCGAAGAGTGGATTGTGGAGCGCTTGGGAAAATATCACACCACACTTTTGCCGGGCTTGAATGTAATCATTCCCTATCTTGATCAAGTGCGTTACAAACTGGTCACCAAAGACATTATCCTGGATGTGCAAGAACAAGAAGTCATCACTAAAGACAATGCCGTGATCATTACCAATGCCATTGCCTTCATCAAAATTACTGATCCGGTCAAGGCGGTCTATGGTGTAACAAATTTTTCAGAAGCGATTCGCAATATGATTATGACGACCTTGCGATCCATCATTGGCGAGATGAATCTGGATGAGGCGCTAACGAATCGAGACGCCATTAAAGCCCGCTTGCGTGAAAGTATTGCGGATGAAGCCATAGATTGGGGCTTGACGGTTAAATCAGTCGAGATTCAGGACATCAAGCCATCTGAATCCATGCAGCGCGCGATGGAAGCACAAGCCTCAGCGGAACGGGAGCGCAAAGCCATGGTGACGCGCGCGGAAGGAACAAAACAATCGACCATTTTGAATGCTGAAGCACAGCTTGAATCTGCCCGCTTGCAGGCGGAAGCGCAAGTGACCCTGGCTACGGCAAGCGCTGAGGCTATCAAACGGGTGGCGGTGGCGCTGGGAAGTGATGATGCGCCCGTACGTTATTTATTAGGTGAAAAATATATTCAAACATTAGGCAACTTGGCTACTTCGGATAATGCAAAAACTGTGGTGTTGCCAGCTGACTTGCAAGATGCCTTGCGTGGCATGTTTGGCCGTCCGCGCGTTTAATGATGCAGCGTGTGGCAAGTTGTTTAGCGCTGCCAGGCGAAACGTAATGATTCCTTTAATTTGCGGTTGAACCGTGCGCTATCTGGCTTTTGAGACAGCGACGCGACGCTTGTCGGTTGCGTTGTGGCAGGATGGAGAAATTACTGAACGCTGGGCGGATATGCCCAATAGCGGCTCTGAAGTATTGTTGCCCTGGGCAAATGAGTTGCTGGCTGAGTCTGGCATCACTTTCAAGGATATTGACGGCATTGCCTTTGGCGCGGGACCTGGCGGCTTTACAGGTTTGCGCCTGGCTTGTGGCGTTACACAAGGCTTGGCGTTTGGTCTGGATGTGCCTGTAGTTCCTGTGTCAACCCTGGCCGCGCTTGCTTTGACAGCATTTGATTCTACCGGGATAGAAAATATCTGGGCTTGCCTGGATGCGCGCATGAATGAGGTTTATTTGGCGGCGTATCGCGTCAAGAACGATCATGTGAATGAAGTTATTCCACCCCAATGCTTGCCGCCAGGGTCTGTTTGTCGTCAGAGTTTATTTAACGCCGTCTCACCAGCGCCGACTTTTCTCAATGCTTGTGGTGTTGGCGATGGGTTTAATTCCTACGGCAAAGTGCTGACTGAACAACTGCCCGATTTAAGCGGCATACACGCAGACATTTTTCCTGCTGCGAGTGCCGTGGCTCGCTTGGGCGCCAGTCTGTTTGCCAGTGGTGGCAGCGTGTCGGCGGCACTTGCACAACCAATGTATGTGCGTGACAAAGTAGCCTTCACGACGGTGGAGCGCTTGGCGAGAGGTGGCTTGAAGTGATTTGGGTGGCGTGACATTTGCCATGGTTAATGTGGCTGCCTGCGCGATGAAGGTGTTTTTGGCGCCGCTGTCTCCGGCGGATATTGATGCTGTATGCGTGGCTGAAGCAGCTTTGCACCCGTCGCCCTGGACGCGTGGTAATTTTACGGATGCGCTGCTGGCTGGGTACGACGCTTATGTGATGCGCCAGGCAACAGGTGATTTGGTTGCCTATGGTTTGGTGATGCAAGGCGTGGAAGAAGCAGAGTTGCTTAACTTGAGTGTGTTAAAAAAATATCAGCGCCAGGGTTTTGGCGCGCTGTTGTGCGAACATTTGATACATCGCGCCAAGTGCCGGGGTGCGTTACGCATGTTCCTTGAAGTGCGCGCAGGCAATGTGGCAGGTCGGACTTTGTATCAGCGTTTGGGATTTGCCGAGATTGGACAGCGCCGAGGCTATTATTTGAATTCCGACGATCAGAAAGAAGATGCAATCGTTATGGCAAAAACAATCTAGATCGACGCTAAATCGCGATGAAACCTAACCGAGATGACTTGTTGCGCGAAATGGGACTGGGCCCGATCTGGAAGTTGCGTGTGCAACAACCAGCAGTTGCCCATGCACTTCAAGTGGAGGCAACTGCATCGTCAGTTGGGACAATCAACCCGGTTGTTTCAGACCACCGTTCAGCCGCGCCTGCGCCAGCTATTAGCGATTCTTCTGTTGATTTGCCTGACTGGACATCACTGGAAGCCCGTGTCGCGGCGTGTCGCCAGTGCCGACTTTGTGAGGCAAGAAAACAGGCCGTTTTTGGTGTCGGCGACCGGCAAGCTGACTGGTTGTTCATCGGCGAAGGTCCCGGGGCAGAAGAAGATGCGCGGGGTGAGCCGTTTGTCGGTCAGGCTGGGCAGTTGCTCGATCATATGCTGGCAGCGATTGATTTGCAGCGCGGGCAGGATGTTTATATTGCCAATGCGGTGAAATGTCGTCCACCTGAAAACAGAACGCCTGATACTGAAGAAATCAATGCGTGTCAGCCTTATCTTTCAGCGCAAATTGCTTTGTTGCAACCTAAGCTGATTGTCGTGATGGGGCGCCCGGCAGCGCAGGCGATATTGGGTCAAGCGGTGAAAATCAGTGAGATGCGTGGCAAACTTCATCAATACAAAGAAATTCCGGTGATCGTGACCTACCATCCGGCCTATCTTTTGCGCAACCTGCTCGACAAAGCCAAAGCCTGGGAAGATTTATGTTTTATGCGCCGTACGATGCGCACCTTAAAGGCAACTTGATTATGCTCGAATTCCTTTACCCGACAATCAGATTAGACGGTGGGTATAAACATTGCTTTTTCTTTGCCTATGACCATTCATTATCCCAAATCGTTTTTTAAGTTACTCTCCGTTGGGTTTTTATTAGCGGTCTTGCCATTAATTATTGGTTTGCTTACCAATACTGTCGCCATACAGCGACTTGCCACGCAAAGCCAGCGTGCGATATACGACGCTGCCCGTGTTACGCATGCTGCGCGTGAACTAAGCGAGACGGCGAACTCTTTGGAACGGATCGCACAACAAAGCGTGATACTGAAGGATGAAGCGCTGTGGGAAAACTACCTGACATTGCATCAGCGGTTTATTAAAGTCAGTCAGCAATTAGGCCAGTTGCCCTTGGAAGCACCTATGCGCCAAGAGTTAAGTTCGTTGCAACAGACTGAGCAACGACTCTATTCAGCGCTTGTTAGCGTAGGCTATAGCGGCGAAACTGCCATTGATTCAGCCATCCAGTATGCCGATATAGCCGACAATGCAAGAAATCTTCTTACTCGTTCAAGTCAGGTAATCGATCGAGAAGCAGAATCCTTGAATGTCTTGGCTGGTAAAACCGAAATGCAAGTGAAACGACAACTCTTCTTGTTATTACCTTTGTCGATCATTGTCGTTGCCGGATTTACCTACTTGCTTGCCAAACCAATTGCACAACTGGAACAAGGGATTCGTGACTTGGGTGAGCGTCGTTTGGATGCGCGAATTGAAGTGACGGGGCCGGACGACTTAAAGCAGTTGGGCAATCGTCTGGATTGGTTACGTTTGCGACTGGTTCAGTTAGAAGAGCAAAAGAGCCGTTTTTTGCGGCATATTTCACATGAACTTAAAACGCCATTGACCGCTTTACGTGCTGGATCGGATTTGCTTGCTGAAGAAATCGCAGGGCCATTGACAGGAAAACAGCAGGAAATTGTGCGCATCTTGCGTCAGCACAGCCTGGATTTGCAGCGGTTGATTGAAGATTTGCTGCGACATGGTGAAGCCGAGTTTTTGCAAACCCCAGTCAAGTTGCAACCTGTCAAACTCAGCGAAGTGATCAACCATGTTGTCGATAAACAGCGGTTGGCTATTTCGTCGAGAATGCTGAATTTATCCCTGCAAGTTGATAATTTAATTATTAATACAGATGCAGAAAGGTTACGAATTGTTCTCGATAACTTTTTATCCAATGCGATTAAATACTCACCAACCGGGGGGACAGTTATCATCTCTGCAAGAAAAGAACGAAATCAAGCCATTTTGTCGGTCATTGATGAAGGTCCTGGTGTTGCAGAAGAGGATTTAGCCAATTTGTTTGATCCTTTTTACCGCGGTCAAGCGGTTGCTGCTGGTGCAGTCAAAGGTTCTGGTTTGGGTTTATCTATTGCAAAAGAGCATGTATTGACCTTAGGTGGTGATATCAGCGTGGGTAAAGGGCAAGGTCAATTCACTGTTTCCTTACCCTTGAATACCTAATAAAGAGAAAGGCATGACATTTTTGAAGCGCAACATGATGAATTTAATAGTTATAAATTCCGATAAATTTGGCCTGCGCTTTTTCCAAGGATTCGTGCTGGCGATGATGCTTGTACTAATCACTGGCTGTGCAGGCGTAAATAAAGCAGCACGTCAAAGCACTTCGCAAAGTGTTTCAGATGCTTC
>Ga0209066_10002550_pt1 | contig 21990 bp, 30 predicted proteins | sample All_14_2_FD_187198 | JGI IMG/M metagenome (GOLD analysis project Ga0209066, IMG submission 187198) | Freshwater microbial communities in response to fracking from Pennsylvania, USA - Allegheny Zone_MetaG_DW_15 (SPAdes) (version 2) ... | reverse complement strand
CTTGGCCTTGTCGACTGGCGACGAATCGATAGGTTTCTCCGCTTTCGGCTTCTCAAGCTGTACATCGCGAGGCGGCGGTTTCTCGCCGCAGCCGAACAGCGCCAGCACGAATATTACGACAAGAAAATATTCGAGCTTGATCACGGTCCTGCGCTCTCTTCCTGCTGATGTTTCCGAACACGCTCGTCGTGTCTCAGAAGAACCTCAGTCTTCACTTCCGGAACTGGCGTAGGATGTAATTTCTTTCCCTGCGCGTCGACCGCATCGGCGATGCATGGACGCTTATTCCATTCGCTCATGGTTTCGGTGAGATTGCGAAGAGCGTCGACGACGTTGCCAAATACGGCAAGCACACGCTTGTTCGTCTCTTCGCTCTTGCGAGCGTACTCCTTGACCTCAGTTAGCCGATCCTCTTCAAGCTTGCGGATCCTGTCGACGAGGTCCTTCTGTGCGGCCTCAACACGATCAGCGCGAGCTTTGAACGCTAACCATAACGAGGTGACAGCGGCTGCGAGAGCAAGCACAATAGCGCTGACGATAGTGATATCGAGGGTGGTTAGAGGATCTGCAGCGGCAGCCGCGACCGCTCCGAGGATGACGATGAATGGGTCTACCACGGGACTTACTCGTCTGAGGGCTTGAGGTTGAAGGCGGCGAGGAGCAGACGATCGGGTCCGCTGCCGCCCATGACTCCGTTTTCAACAGCAGACTTCAAAAGTAACTTGATACTGTCGACTCGCTTATGCGTGGTGATAATCGGCGGGAATGGCGCTTTCGCCCATGCTTTCATCGCATCCATCCACGCCATTTGTTCTTCGATTGGCGCCGACGATAGAACAGGGGTTGGCGACTTCGGAATATCGCAGAAGTGATCTTCGTTGAACGCCCCGATGCGATAAACATCGTCGAGGATTTTAATCAGACCGTTCGTATTTGCGAGCTGCGCGAGACGATTCGCGGCAGCGTTGGTTAGATTGATGACGGGCTTGTCGCTCATGGCTTGATCTCCTCGTCAATGACGATGGGTTTTTGATTTTCGATATTATTCGGAGATGACTCTACGGGGCCAGCCCCTCGGCCTTGTGGAAGTCGGCCATGATCTGGATGTCCCACATCATTTGCCGACCCGAGAAGGTGCTGCCATCGGGCCGCTGATAGGTGCGGGTCAGGATGTCTGCCAGTGGCAATGGCGCGGTCGGGCTGACGCGGATGCGCTCGCCGACCTGCTTGCCGGTGGCGTCCTGCGGCTCCAGCATGCGGTCCATCTGCGATCCGCCGAACTTGGCGATGACCTGTTCGTCGGTCGGTAGCGCCGGGAACTCGGGCAGGTGCTCGTTAAGGTTGTTGCGAAGGATCAGCGTATCGACGCGAACTTCCTGCTGCGTGGCGGGGGCGGGGATGGTGACGGTGGCCATGGGGGTCCTCAGATCAGGGCTGCGTACTTCCACGCCCCGCCAATATAGGCGTAGATGCGGATGTTCGTGGTGTCGATATGGATGGGGACGCGGCCAGTTGATGCGGTGGGAACGCCTGTCGGTGCGCCGGCCGACGAGGAGATGTGCAGGAACCCGTCTGTGGCAGTCGTGGCTAGCGCCGCGCTACCGCAGACGATGTTGCCGGCCCCGTCGATAGTGATTCTGGCTGTATTTCCGTTGGTGATTTCTACGTTGCTAGCCTTGCTCGCATGGCTGGCCCCGTAGACACGAACATGCGCGCCGGTACTGGCTGATGTGCCGCCGTACAGGTCTATGCTGCTTGTGTTGCGCGACGGATAGATATACCCGACATCACCGTCAACTGGGCACTGGATCTGGAATCCGCCACCAAACCCAGCAGATGGCGCACCGATATTTAGCGCGGCAACTCCAGCGACGGATATGCCGAGAGTCGTGGAGCCAGCGCGATACAGCCCGTGAATGTCAGACGCCAAGCGCAGGCCGGGGGCGCCGGCCGACCCATTCGCCACCGTCGTCGTTCCGGCGATCTTAAGATTCCCGCCCAGGTGCGCGCCACCGCCGCCGACCAGGAAGTCCGTCGCTCCGGGTGTGATCGTGGTCGCGTCGGTGCCGCCCGCGATACGGGCGCGCTCGGTGCTGACGAGGGCGGTGGTGCCGATGACGGCGGACTGCGGCAGCGCCAGAACACCGGCCACTGTGTTGCCGGTCGTAAACACATACCACGCGGCACCGCTGGCGGTGGTGTTGATGACCATCGCGGATCCGGACACGCCATCCACGTATCCTGCGCCGTACAGGCCAAATCCACGACCGACTGAATCAGCCACAATCGCCAGGGCAGGTCCGGTGTTGCTGTTCGGAGCATCGACGCGCAGGCGGGCGGTGACGCCCAGTGAAGCAGCGGTCTGGGCAATGGCGGCATTGCCGCTGCTAGTCAGCGTCGTCACGCCCGACAGCGCGCCGGCCATGGTGATGCTGGTAGCCGTCAGCGCAGCGGTTAGCGTTGTGGCGGTATTAACGGTGAGCAGTGACGTCGTCCACGTTCCGAGCGTTGTCCAGGTTATCGCGCCGCCAGCTGCTACGGAGGCGCTCGACTTAAATGTGAATGCAGTTGCCCCCGACCCGCCGAAATCCAGCATATGGCAACGATCGGTGATGCGGGAGGTCCACGCGCCGCCAGTGCCGCCGTACAAAACATTATATCCGATAGATGGATAATTCGTCCCGCTCTGACCGATGTTGAGTTGGACCCCGGCCTTGCCGAGCGCGTTGTTGCGGTCCTCGGAGTATAGGCCCCAATTCTCGGTTCCGCCGGTCTGCAGCTCAACGAAGCAGCCGTATTTCTTCGCGACAGTCCCCGATGTCACTGGCGCATTATAGGCGTACAGCTGCGCCAGATTCGTAACGGTTCGCCCATCGACGCCCATGTTGCCATGGACGGCATAGGCCCAAGTCAGCGTGCCCGTCCCGCCGGCCGTGCCGCGAAACTGGCCGCTGACGATGTGGTCCATGCCGTTCGTGCCGGCGGTCGTGTGGATTACATCAAGGCCGGTGGATGCAGAGGCTGCTGCCGGTGTGCTGTGGGTGGACTGGATCCGGACACCGCGGAATACAGCAGCGCTGCCCGTGTAGTTCTCTGCCACGGTCAGCAGATAATCGGCGCTTACCGATGCTGCGGCGCCGATGGCGACATGGCCAGATATGCCAGCGCCGCCCGCCGTCAGGATCGAATCCGCCGCCGTGCCATCGCACCGCACCTGCGTGCCCCACCGACCAACGCCGCCTGCCGTTGCCCACTCCGTCGCCGCACGGGCGCTGGGGGCGGTGCCGCCAGAGCCGGCGAGGACGGAGGAGACGTAGGTCAGGGACGCGCCTGACCAGGCGAAGTCGCTACCCGTGCTAATCAGCACCTGACCGTTGGCTCCGAAGACGGTGCCAGCCAGGGCGGTCAGGGTCGCGTCCGACGGCTGGTAGCTGCCGGCCACCTGGGCGCCGATGTAGGTCAGTGCGGCAGCGGCGTCAGCGAGCGGCAGGAATCCGCGACCGTAGGCGGTTGTCGTAAGGGCTGCGATGGCCGTTAGATCGGCGTCGAGGGGTTGACTGGCCGCCTGTGCCGCCGCTGCTGATCCTGCGGGGTCGTAGGCTGCAGCCGTCGCTGCCAACGCAGCCGAACCGAAGTCACTAATGGTCGCAGCTAGCTGTGTGCCCGTGTGGTTTGCCCGTTGTACGGCATACGCTTGCGCCGCCGCCGCGGATCCTGCCGGATCGTAAGCCGCAATTGTCGCTGCGAGAGCTGCAGCTACGAAATCTGAAATCGTCGCTGCGAGCTGCGTCCCCGTGTGATTGGCACGCTGAATGGCGTACGCTTGCGCCGCCGCAGCCGATCCGACAGGGTCGCTCGCCGCAATGGCCACGGCTTCTGCCGCGTCAGCCTCGGCCTTGGCGAATGCCGTTGTGGCTATTTGCGTCGTCGATGTGTTCGGAACGGCAGTGGGGGCAGTCGGAACCCCTGTGAGCGCAGGGGAAGCCAGCGGAGCCTTCAGCGCGAGATCAGCCACCAGCCCAGTGACGGCTGATTGAGGATGAGCATCGGCAGTGCTGCGTCCATTTAGGTCGTTATGTACGAACGCTGGGTCGGCACTGATGTAGACGAGATTCAGTTCGACGGTTTCGTCCGTCACCGCAATGGTGATCTCGGGCTGCGTAGGGACGGTGATTTCTATGCCAGGCATGGGTCACGATCCATCTGCACGATGCCTTCGGCCATGCGCTTGGTTGGGCAGTCAGTTATTGATGGGTCGGTGACGTTGAAGACCCACCCGCCGAGTTGGAACACCGACGGCTCAACGGTCTTACGCGGAGGGGATGGAAGAACGAGGTTGAGCGACGACGCAGCGGGGAACTTGATTTTGCACGTTCCAGCCAGTGCGTCCTTGACAATCACCTCCAGATCGACGCATGCCTCTCCTGGCGACCACGCTAGCGAGAAGTGTGCTTCCAGTGTGCAGTTGGTCAGATCCCATGGCGAGCCGCCGCGACTCAGCTCGAAGGGGAGATAGAAGTCGGCACCCTGCTCGATTTGGATGTCGAGAAGGGCTGGCCCGTATGATTTTGTTCGCGCACGGACAATGCTCATGCAAGCCCCTGTGAGGATGGTTGAACGGGAGGGGTGCTCTCAGGCCACCCCACCCTATCAACCATCGATCACAGCGACTTCAGCAGGCTCGCCGCCTTCGGCAGCAGCACCTGCATATCGATGTACTCGCGCACGCGCAGCACATCGGCGTCGACATCAACGCGTGGGTACTGTTCGATCATGAGGCCGCGCAGGGTGTCCAGCGCGTTCATGGTCGTCAGCTCGTTGAAGGTCGAGGCCAGATCGTACACGAAGGTGCGGCCGAGGCCGACCTCGCGGACGTCGGTCCCGCTCTTCGACTTGCGGAAGACCATGGCGTAGGTCGCGGGCCACAGGAACGACAGCGACTGCGTCGCGCCTTCCTGTGCGGTGTCGTAGACGCCGGGAGCGACGATGATCTCTTCGAGGCCGAAGAGCGCGGCGAGGTCCTTGGTCTTCAGCTCCAGGGCGACAGCGTCGGCCCCCTTGTCGCTGCCGAAGCCGAAGTTCGCACGAACAGCCGTGCGGATCTGGGCGTTCTTGCAGAGATTCAGATAGCCCTCGTAGCCGATCACCATCGCATTCGCGATCGTGCCGGTCGACTTGGCGATCTTCATCTTCGCCTCCATCACATTGTCCAGCGGCTTGCCGGTCGAGGCGTCGCCGCCCGACCACACTGCCGAGGCCGTGACGAGGTTCGCCGCGAAGGTGGTCTCGCCAGCGGCCGAGAACATCGCCTGCGACAGCGCATAGTCACGCGCACGCAGCACGACATGCACCAGCTTGCGGACGATGGTCTCCTGGGCGTAGTCGCGGCCGAGGATTTCGTAATCCTCCTTCGAGAGCATCTCCTCGATGCCGGCCTCTTCACAGGAATAGTCTTCCTGACCGAGCTTCGACTGGATCTGTGCGAATCCGGTCTTCGGCGCGTGCTTGATGGTCAGCGCCTGCGCATCGTTGAAGAGGAAGGAAGGGATGGCACCCTTGCGCTTCTGCACGACAAGGGTCGGCAGAATGCGATTGGCGACATAGGCCTCCTCGGGCATCCCTTCCTGCAGGATGGGGCCGAGGAGATCCAGGCGCGGCGTTGCGGTTCCAGTATTGATCATGGCTGTCTTTCAGTGATTGTTGAGGGTTAGTCCGGCAGGACCTGGAATTCGACGCCGTCACCGGAGGCAGCCTCCAGCGCGATGCCGACACGGATCGAGCCGGTCGAGACGTTCGAGACCTTGCCGTCGTTGGCCTTGTACACGACCGTCTGCGTGGTCACAGCGGCCGAAGCCACCATGATCGCCGTCCCGGCGCTGGTGAGACGAACAGGGGTCTGCTCGCCGCTAGCGCGGGGTTCCTGGGTGATGCCGACATAATCGCGGGTGGTCCCGAGATCAGCGTAGGTGCCGTCGGCCTTCACCAGACGACGGGCGGCGAGGGCTTCACCCGCGACGACAGTGATGGCGGGATTGTTGACCTGGACGCTCATGATTACTTCTCCTCGGCATCAGGGAAGTCCTGACGCGCCTGACGGCGAAGGGCGAAGCCCTTCAGATTGGTGTGCTTCGCGGCGGTCACCTTGATCGCCTGCGTCATGGTCGTGACCTGCGCGGCCTCGACCTTCTTCGTGCCCTCGGCCTCGCCGCCGAAGCGGATGCCCTTCTGACTGCCCTTGGAAGCGGCGAGCGCGAGACGATCGGCGGTCTCCTTCTCCTGCTCCTCCTGGCCCTTCTGGGCGTAGTCGTTGAGCTTAGCGGTCAGCTCTTCGATCTGCTGCGCCTGAGCCTTGATGGTTTCGTCCTTCGCCGCGTCGTCGGCCGCGTGGACCTTGATGAGAGTTGCGGACTCGTCGAGACCCTCGGCAACGCACCGAGCGACGAGACCATGATGCTTCTCGGCGGTCTTGCCGAGCAGAACCTTGAGCAAATCGCTCATGAGGGTCTCCTTTTTCTTGATGACGGGTTTCTGTGATGCGGCGAGACGACCCGTCTGATCGTCGGCGCCGAACGTGACAATGGAGGACTCGTCGAGTTCTCCACCACGAAGAATGATGAGAGGAAGTTCGCCAGCGCCGTCGTATTCGCGACCGTTGCACTGGACTTTGCCTTCGACCAGATCCCAGCTCCCATTGTCTCCCGCGGCAGCGCCGACGGAGACCTGAATAGGGACGCCGTTACGGATCATGCAGCCGGTCTTGACGACCTCGGGGAGCGCAGCAGCTTCGACATCGTTCTCCGTCTTCATCAGATGGAAATCGGCGTTGATGCCGTCGCTGTTGGTCTGGAAATTGTCCCAGTACCCGATGATCAGCTTCTTGTTGTGATCGAAAAGCGCGTGAATCTTCTTGTTCTTTGGGCGGCAGCTTTCCAGATCGAGAACGAGCCTGCAGGGCTTGCCGTTATTCAGCCCCTCGATCTCGACGATCATTTCTGAACCGGAATTGAGACGCCAAGTCCCGTCTTTCTCGGCGCTCTGCGTGCCGGGAAGCATACTCGTGCTCTCTGCCACGAGCGTCGCGCTCGCACGAAGGTGAGGGGTCATCGGGAAGCCTTTCGCATGGCGGCAACGCGGGCCGCGTTCTTGTTCTTCGAAGCAACCTTCTGCCCGTCGACTGTGGTCTCAGACGTATTGTCGGTCTCCGTCTTGCTGATCTCACCCTCGAACCCGAGGAAGAATTGCGGGGTGACCTGGAAGTCGGGAAATTTCGCGTTGTGCTTCATGGCGAGTTCCGAGGCGAACGTCAGCTCGGTAGCGCGCTCCTCCAGAATGTCACGCCAGAGCGGCCCGTGAACGCGATGACGAGTCGTCAGCCCCTTGAGCAGGCCGGTTGACTGCGCGTCATATTCGGCGCCTTCGTCAGGCCAGGAGATGCGCGACCACTGCAGCTCATGTGCGTTCCATCCCTCGATCTCCTCCAGCTCGCCACGCTCGATCAGCCCCTGGAGCAGCCACACATAGAGTCGCGAGAAGCCAGGCGCGAACGTCTGTGTCTGCCAGATCGAAATGCGGTCGCGGGCCATCTGCACCAATGCGCGATTCACCGACCACGACAGCCCGCGCACGTCATTGTAGACGTATTCATAGGGTAGCCCGGCCTTGGCCGAGAACTGCCGAATCAACTCCATCATAAACGGAACAGCGTTCGGATTCGGCCGCTGCGGATTGACCGGAACATATTCCTTGCCGTCCGGTAGATCGAGGAGCGCACCAGCCACAGTCGGCTGCCAATCCACCTGTACACCTTCGCCGCCGCTCCCATCTTTCAAGCCGCCGCGAATCGTCTGACTCGGATCGTTCGCGTTCCCGGAGAATGGGCGCGACGTACCCATATCTCCCTCGCGATGCTGAATCGCTCCGTAGATCTGGCTGCCCTGCTCGGCCGCGATGATCTCCGACTCTCGGAACGAATCGAGACGCTCCCAGTCGTCGATGCCGCCGACGATGAGCGGGACGCCGCGGGTCTGGGAGAAGCGCGAACGGTTCGCGTTCCAGATCACCGTGTCCGCGTCGTAGTCGTCGCCCGCTCCGAAGTCGAGCCGGCCCATGTTGTCATAGGGAGCGATGTGGAACTTCGTCAGGGTGCCGTCGACGTTGCACTTAACACCGTCGACATCCCGCTCGGCCATCGTCCCGCCGTTCGTGATCTGCTCCGACTCGAAGCCCTGCACCGTGTAGTCGCTGAGCTGCAGGAGACCGGACTCACCGTCAACCGCGAAGGCGCGCACCAGATCGTACCCGATGCGGTAGCCGGTACGAATACCGCGCACGTCGATGCCGCCGCGGTCACGCTTCAGCAACTCGTCCATCTTCTTCGCAGCGAGCTTATTCCACTCCGGATTGTCGGTGGTCGGGCGGTACTTGACGCCATCTCCGATGATGGCGGCGGCGAAGGCGTCATGGAGAACACCGAACGTGTCGGCGTTGCGATCCATGTCACGCGACAGCTCACGCATCATGCGGCGTGACCACATGTCGACGTGCTGATCGCCGCTGCCTCCATACGGCGTCTGGAGGCGACTGCGCGGATTCATCGCCGCACGGTAGCTGCCGCGCCGAGCCTGGACCGCCTGCTTCTGCACTGCGACGATCTGATGGATCCGATTGTAAAAGTTGTTCGCAGTGGCCGCGAGCGGGCCGAGGACCTTCGTCACCTTCACCGTCGTTCGCGGAGCGGAGACAGCTCGGGCTGCCTTCTGCTTGCTGGCCTTGACCTTCGGACGAAGCTTCGAGCGGGCCATGCGTCAGCCTCCGAATGCGGTGTCGGGGGCTGAAACAGTTCCGCCGTCAACGCGACGAGTTGGAACCATGCGCGGAATCCCGACACCATGCACAACGCCTTCGAGTCGATTCGCTTCGCGCATCAGGAAGCTGTCCGCACCGAGCTGCATCAGGAGCGGCTGCGGATCGTAGGCGACGCCGTCGGCTTGGGTGCGCGCACCGGACGCCTGCTCCTGCAGAATTTGAATGTGCATGTATAGACGCTCAAGGGCTAACGGAGGGTTGATTACCCGGTACCTGATAAAGTCTTCGAAACCCGTACTCATCTGTGCCCTTTCTTCTGCCCACGACGCTCAGGTTTGCCACCCACCTTATCGTAATTATTGAAAACCGCTGTTATTATTCTATCGGCGCTGACGTTGTATTTTTCAGCAATCATCGCGTACACAAACCCATCTTTGGCCATCTCACGGATATCGCGTATCTCATTGTCGCTGAATCTGCGACCATTTCTTAACATCCCGAGCACGACATTTTCAGAAAGAGAAAGCCACCTGAGATTTTCTATTTTATTATTCGATTTATTCCCGTCGATATGATCGACGGTGTCGAACCCTTCCTCTGGAATACCTAAGAAAGCAAGAGCCACTGCCCTATGGATATAGAAATTTCGCTTTCTATCTTGATCGTCGCGAAGGGTCGTCACGAGATAGCCGACTTTATCTTTGCAGCCCCTGATGATCCTCCCTTTGCGGGTGTACAACACCCCTTTCGAATCCGCTAAGTAGCGGTTGAAGCCGGGAACTTCGCGCAGATCCGACAAGTCTTTCCTCCCGAGTACCCGTTGACTCTACGAGAGCGACTCAGGTGTTCTACTGAAACCTCAGAGATGTTCAGGTTTTCTTACAAGTCCTCAATTCACTCCCTGAATGAGCGAGAAGAACGGCGATTTATGCGGTAAATTCCAGGCCTTCCGTCGGCATCCATTCGCTCACGCATGGTGCGCAGCGAATTGCCGATCCTCACCGGGCCGTCGCTTCCGCGTTCGCGAACGGCTGCGGACTCGCTTCGAACGGGCATCGGGGTTTTCACTTCATAGGCCCGCTGATCCTGAATAAATCCATAGATCAACACCTCCGACATCTTCGCACAGTCGAGCCAGTCGTTGCGACCGGCGTTGCGTTCGACAATCCGCTTTTTCGTATCAGGATCGATCGCGGTCTGCTCACTCACAAGATGTTTGAAAATAGCGACATCCTGGACACCTAGGCCACTAGCGATGTGCGTTGTGCCCATGGCGTCGAGCGGTCGACGGAAACTCGCATGAAACATATCACGAGCGTTATCTGCCTGCATGAGGATGACGCCTTCACGCCAGTAGGCCAGCCCCTCAACGTCACCCGGTTCAGCCTTCATGTTGTTCGTGTGTCCCTTCATTGCTCGCCACGGTGCGCCGCGACCGTCGATCCACCGACGCACCTGATCTGTATTATCACCGATGTCGACAGCCCCGAGAACGAACGTGGTGTTACCCATATACGATTGCGCGAACGCTGCGACGCGATCGAGAAGAGCATGCAATTCTTGTTCGTTATGATTGTCGTGATCCATGCGGGAATAATCATATCCATAAGCGACGATCCACGACGTCTTGTCCATGTTGAACGCTCGAATCATCCAATACACGCGATTGCCTTGGACGTCGACCGTCACCACCGAATGTGACGCCTCGACGGGCGGCTCGCACACGTGGCGAGAATACAAGAAGGCGTCGGGATTTTCACTGTCGCGATCGGTGATGGTCCGATACGGACCCCACTTCTCACGAATCGTGCGCTGATGGAGCTTCTGCCATGTCAGTGCCGTCGCCAGTTCGAGTTCAAGCATCTCGCCGCTGTACATGCGGCACAGTTGATCTCGCCAGAACGAACGCATCGGGCCATGGTCGCCGTTGTCGAGGGCCTTTGTCGCACGATAATGTTCACTGGCCATGATCGACATCGCTCGAATCGTGCTGTCAAGCCCGCTCCAAATAAGACCAAATGTCATGACCCGAGGGACGTCACCGACGACTTCGCCTTTTTCGTTTACCCGCTGACCGAAGTGAACGACGCGCCAGTGCTGATGCGCCAACGCTCGATCGTTTTCCGTCCAGCGAACAAAGCATTTCGGGCAGACGTATCGAACGCTCTGCATGGCTGTGATCTCGTCAGTATTATCGTAAACAACATTCTCCCACTCCAGCGGCTCCCATTTGTTGCAGTGCGGGCACTTGAAATACAGCCGCGACCGTGTGCTCTCGTCGTACATGCCGAGAATGATCGAGGCGTCGTCTGATTTAACCGTCGATGTGTAAATGCGGCGAGCGTGGCGGCCGAACGAGTCGGCACGCTTGGCAATTAATTCGATGCGATGACGGGTCCTATAGGAGTCAACCTCGTCGTTGAAAATCCACGGTGCTGTCGTGCCTGCCTGTGCAGCTTCTGATTTACCGCCACCAGGGATAAAATAAAACATGCCCGCTCGGGAATTCGATTTCGGATCTCGAAAAAGCACAAACGGAACAGTCTGTCCGCCTTTGCTACCGCTACCTTTAGCAGGAAGCCAGGTGTTATAGGTCGAGCTATTGATAATCGGTAGCATCTTCCCTGTCCACGCCTCGGCTATTTTCGGCATGGTCGGCTGTGAATAGACGAGGGACTGCTTTAATCCGCACACTACGCGCAGCATCATCAGCAGGAGAATAAGCGACTTGCCGGTCTGCACGGCTCCCACTAAAACATAGCGGGTGAATTCATTCGCTTCGAGGACTTGAATAATGGCTGCGTGTACCGGGTCGAGATCAGGGTCGTATGTCTGTCCGACCTTCGGGCCGTCGGGGAATTTAATTTCACCAGCCACCGTTCGATAACTCGACACGTCGGCCGGCGGCGCGATCATGGCGCGAGCGTTTGCGGCGACCTCTTCTATGTCCCCTGTGACATCAGGGACGTCGTCATATTCATCCATTGGCTACCGCCCGCTTCGAACGCATGCTGGTCACCTCTTTTAATATCATATCGTTGATGGCTTCCTGCGTCTCCACTGGCACGCCGAGCCTGCCGATCTTTTTTGCGATTGCCTGTCTCCAGTCCTCTATGGCGTTTAACCATCTCGTGTGCTCTTTCTCCAGCATCGCCTGAGCGACGTCGAGCTTGACGAGCTTTCCTCGGAGGACCGCATGTTCGAGTCTCTTGGTCTCAGCGTCGACCTTCGCCTTCTCCGCTAAGTATTTTTCCTTTTGCTGTTTATTGTAAAAGAACGTCCCTTCGTCGAAGGCCCCTGACTCCTTTTCTGGAATTTCCAACGTAACCCCTGGATGTTTCTTCGGGGTCTCTCCGAGGACTTTATTCATCCCCCTCATCTTCTTATTTGGCGCACGAATGCGCGGCTTGAGTGAGGATTTCTTATTAGCTGGTGTGTCAAGACTTATCATCATTCCAGGATCCTATTGGGGACTTGTCTGAAATCAATTATTCCCTTATTGAGAACTAGATGAGAACCTAAATGATATTTAATTATCGTTTGCACATTAATTCGATGATGCGCGGCGCGACCGCCAGGGATTTACGCGAATTAGTAGGACCCTTCTTGGCGGCGGGGGAGCCTGGAATAATGGCTTAAATCGAACGCAAATAGAAATGCATTTATCGAATTAATTCAACGATTAATGCACGCAACATATGATTTAATAATATGAATTAACTGATTAATGCTGATTAATACCATCAATGACTGATTAATAAATGATTGACATATGAGAGCGCATGTGGATATAATACAGATATGCCATTCAAATCCAAAGCAGCGCTAGCTGCCTACAAGCGCCAATATTACAAAGACAACAAAGCAACATGTGATGCTCGGGTCACAGCCTGGAAGCGCATGTGCGCTGCAGCACGACGCGAGCGGAAAGCGCGAGGTGTTGCATGACTATCGAGAGGCAATGCAACGTGCTCCCGTTGCAGGCGGATTTCATGCCGCTCATGGGCGAGCTACGCTTGCTCTGGCGTCGCCATGCTGCGCGCGGAACACTGGCGCATCGCTCATGGTTTAAGCGCAACCGGAAAACCCTTTCGAGTATTGTTTGAAGTCTGATTCCCCGATCTGTATAATGCATTCAACCTACAAGGAGCCAGCCATGGCCATCACCGGAACCCTCTGCAAACTCGACCATTGTAACGTCATCCGTGAAGTATTGATCACGGAATACAAAGGCATCCCGCACATTCTCTGCCTTAGCGCACCAGGGGTAGACTTCAGCGAGCGAGCTGCTTGGGCCGCTAGTGAGGCCGTTAAGCTCATGACTGATGCATCTGAAATTTATAGCGTTATGATCATCGGCGTAGGTAACCTCTCTCTGGCTGAATGGTGAGCACCGCACGCCCGTAACGTCCGGGGCTGATACCGGACGCTTCCACAAGGTCTAATCCATGATCTGCATCCTCCTCCCCCTGTCCGCTCCGGCCGACCTCATCACCTCGCTGAAGGCGTGCGGCATCCCCTACGCTTTCGCAATCTAAGGAATATCACATGACATTGGCTCGTGAACGCTACGACGCTGCGACCGCCCTACTGTCTGCGCGTGTGATCGTCGATGCGTCAGGCATCGCTGTCGGTAAGATCGTGGTCAAGGGTCGTGAAACTCCTTCGGGTCACATGTACCGTTGCTGGCTGCACATCTACGGCCATAGGATGGTGGAGGGGCACGCCAAAGGTGGCGGTTATGATATGCAGGCGGCTGCCATTTCCTCCGCTTTCTCTGCCGCTTGGCCAGACCTGAAGATCCACGAGCGCGCTCAGTTGGAGCCGGTTGCTCGTGGATTGGAATCGACGCGCATCGATCACTTGCAGCCAGTGTCATGGCGCATCTACACGGCCATATGATCCCTCCCTATGTCTTCCTCTCCCTTGGCCTCTGCCTCGGGATGATCGCCACGGCTATCGTTAAAGGATTAATCCCATGATTCCCACATTGATAGTTGACGGCATGCCGGCCTATCGTGTGAATCTCGGCCCCGATCCGATGGCCCCTCTGCTCAACCGCCTGTTTAACAAGGAAACTCACATGCCCGTAACTCCCCAAATCCCTGCCCTCCCCGGAATGACCCCGCTTGGCTTCCATCGAACCGAATCGAAAGTTAATGCGGTGCGCAAGTGCTCCGCCTCCATCCTCCTCCCCCTCGCCTACTCGCGATCCAAGTTGATCCGCGGCCTGTCGGATGTGGCCGAGGCTTTCCCTGGTATTGAAGTGGAGGTGAAATCTGGCGCAACCGATGCCCCTTGCGTCGACACGGTGCCGATGGGTGGGGAAAGCGTGATTTCCGGCATTCTTGAGAAAGCGCAGGGTTAAGCCGTAAGCGCTAATCAATCACCCTCTGGCCGTCGTGGTCGGAGGGTTTAAGCGTCAAAGGACAACAACCATGGACAACTACCTGCAAGACTTCCTGAACGGATTCATGGAGACTGCTGCATTCCAAGCCACAGACGAGGAGGTGAGGACGTGTGATTATCTGCCATGGTGTGACGAGGCGTGCACTCTCGCTGAGCAATGGTGTATTGAATTTATCAAAAATAATATGCGAAACATGTCATCCTTGCCTGCTATTGAAGCGGGGAGGTGCTTCGCATACGCTGCAAACGGACACGGGGCCGGATTCCTAGACCACATGAAAAAACTCCCTGCTTGGCGCAAGCTGTCCGATGATGCTAAGAAATACGAATACCATGTGTATGTAGAACCCACGACGCTGGAATTGAATTTTGATTGAATGATTGTTGGTACATCCCCTTACGCACCCAAGCCAGCGCTAGTTGGCTTGGGGTTAGCGTTAGGAGGCTTAAGCCATGCCAACCGTGACAATAGACCGGCTACATGCATTCCGCAACACATGCTCCGTTTCATATTGGAAGGAGGGTTGGCGCAGGGTTGCTAAATCTACCGGGCTCCCGATTGAAATAGTCGAGAAAAACAATGACGCACCTGCTCGGCCCATGGGATCCCCCGGTGGATCCGGCCCAGGTGGTAGGGTGCGGATGGGTGACGACATGCGTCCATCTGATTATTCCGTCATGTGTGAGGTAGACCACGCGGAAGCACTGGAAGCGGCGCACGCTGCTTATGTGGAACGGTTGCTGGCTGGCCGTTAATCCGATTTAAGCCATTTATTGCCAAACCCCGGCCCGTCGGTCGGGGTTTTTTGTTTCCTGGCGCAATCCCCTGGCCCTATCTCCATTCCCTAGGGTAAGGGGTATTTATTAAATGCCGTCGTTGTCCTCGGATGTCCTTGTCGGTATTTACAGGTTGCCCAATAACCCTCCGAGGTTCTTGCAATATCCCAAAATCACTTTTGACCTTTTCTCAGCTCCCATGTTCGAGCTGGACCGGCATAAATTAAATATCGGCCGACCGAGATTAAAAAAGGGTAGAAAGTAGTTAGGTTGCCTAATGATCTCATTGAATCCCATCGTTTTAATCTATTGATAGTTATCCGATCAATAACAGCCTGTTTTCAACCCATTAATGATAGTTCGATTATCATTAAAAGGCTCAAAATACCCTTACCCCACCCCCTACCGGGTCGTTTTTAATCCCGAAACACCCATTTCAGACCCCCGGTAGGGTCAAGAACCGTGTGCCGAGCCCCCCCCCCCCCCTCACTGCATCCATTGTCTATCTCCTTATAGTAGTATTTCACTCGGTTCACTCGGGAATAGCGGTTCTTGCGGTGATTTTGTATAGTTTTGGAATTTCCTCGCACGCGGGGCGCACGCGGGGCTATCCGGTTCAAAGGTCGTCGAGCGTGTTCCGATAATACCGCCGGGGCTGTCCATGGGGTTTGCGCATCTCCCAGCCCATGGAAAACCCGGTTAGTCTCCCGCCCAGCCTATTACCCGCCAATGGGCGCATTTCAAATGTCCGGCACCAAGCCGCGTAGCGAGCATACAGCACCTCATATTTAACCCCGTCAGCCGGATTAATACGGTCGACGCTATTTTCTCCCCACACCCCGTTGACGGCGTTGTCGTCCTCATATTCCAGCCACTGCTCGACGCTGTCCTTATAAGCGGTCTTCGCATTCACAGCCCGTAGCCCGGCTCGGTTGTCAAATGCCGGGCACCGATCGCTCTCGGAGACTGCCTGCCATACAAGCCCATAATCAATGTTATTAATGACATCCCAGTCCAACGTGTGCTTCGTCTTCAGCTCATAGAACCGTCGATTACCTGATGTATCGCGGACCAACTCGCTTACAGGATTATTGCTGGTAGCGACGAACGACATCATCATGGGAACTTCAACGGCATCGTTCGTTCGCATCGGGCGATACATGGCCCGAGCCGCTGTGATCGTCCCTTTCACTTCGTCAATGTCGGCCTTGTCCATGCCCGCCATCTCGTCGACATTGCCTATAGCCAGCTTCGACAGCATTGGCGTGCAGCGCTCGTCGGTAATGAATTTAATGGAGAACTTGCCGACTGATAATTCACCCCACGGCGATATGAATTTACGCGCCATGACTGACTTCCCCGCTTCCTGATGCGGGTTATAGAACACGACGCAGTGATGCGATTCACCGTATCCCCCGGTCTGCTTAACCTTCGTATTCCACATCAACAGCTTCAACGCTATCTTGTCCGTCTCCGTCCATGCATCGGAGACGGCCCCTAGTAACTTCTCCAGCTCGCGCTCCCCTTCAGCGGTCGACGGCTTCCCACACATCGCCTTCACGATCTCAGCCCGCCGCCGACGTGCGTCGCGCCCGCGCAGCACTTGCAGGGTGTCGCGCACGGCATCGGCGGACGGCACATGCTCATTGCGCATGTTCGTTAGGATCTCCAGCCCGAGCTGATTGATGTCCATGCTGTGCAGCTCGCCGTTGCAGCGAATATTCTCCAACGCGTCGAAGGTCAGCTTCCGCTTCCGCATGAACATGCGAATCGCCATGTAGACGCGGAACTGCGGCGGGTTGATCGACATCGCTGGCCGGCCGGCGTCCATCTCGATCTGTTGCTTAATGGCCTCGGCCTCCTCCGCGTCGACGCTCTCCTCCGCGATCACCGCCATCAACCCTTTCATCTCCAATTCCCGCGCCACCTCGGGATTGTCCTTGATCAGCCGCTTCGTCGCCGCCTTGTAATCCCCGTCGTGTTCCAGCTCGGCGTACAGCTTGAAATAACTATAGGCATGGCCCTGCCCATCGGCCATCTGCTCCTCTTTCGCACACGACATCCGCAGCACGGTCGAGGAGGTGAAGACGTAGAACAGCCGCTGCTCAGTGTGCCAGGACGCCGACCATCCGTCGCGGCGATCCTTCCCCGGCCTCACCCAATATTCATTAGGTCCCCGAACCTTTCCGTGCTTCGTCCAGCCGTGCGCCTCCAGCAGCGCCGCGTAGTCGCCCACCTTATTGAAATGGGTGCCGATCCGATCGTCGTTCTCATCGTCGTATTCGTCCGGCCTGTGCTCCTCGCCGGCCACTACACCCCGCGACGCCTTCGCCTCAGCTACCACCTCGACGCGGTCGCCGATAGCCCGTGCCGCACCGATCAGCACGGCGCGTTCGCCCGGTGTCAACACGGGCAGGGCGTCTAACGCCCCCCACTGTTTCACATACCCCAGAGTCGGCGCGACGACGAGGAACCCACCCTTCCCACGCGTCTCGATCGGCACTAGGGTGCAGACGCCCTTGCGCACCTCGTAGCCCTTGGTCGAGCCGCCGGGCTTGACGATCAGCGCACCGGCTTTCTCGCCTGCCTCCGCCACATAGGGGAGGTCGCGATCGTGCCGCCGCAGCAGCCCGGCCCCCGCCTGCGTGATGGGGAATCGGTATGAGGCCAGCTTCACGTTCCCTTCAATCTCGGAGCAGCGGTAAACCACGTGCCAGCCGCCCGAGGGCGACCGCTCGACGTAGCACCGTTGCAGGAGGTCGGGGTCTTCCTCAAGCACCAAATCGCGCCATGCCCGCCATGCGAACCCCTTCAAGTCGAAGTCGATGGCCTCGACGTCTCCATACCCGGTGATGATGCCGACGGCCCCCGACGACTGGACGCCGTGTGTGAGACTGGGGCGATCGATCTGGATCTTTTGATATTGCTCCCAGTCTCCGACCAACGGTCGCTTGGTCGAGGCTGAGCAAGGGACAACCGAGAGGCCGGCGGCGTGGTAGGAGACACTTGCGTCGAGGACCGTGGGATTCATGCTGCACTTTCTTGGTGGGCCAGCCGCTGGCACGGCTACGAACCCCTCGGAGGCGGATACCTCCGAGGGTCTTTCGTTTTGTGGTAGGACGCCAAGGCTATGCCGAGGGGCGGCAGAGGTCAACGGGCAAGGTCTCTCTTGACTGTCCCCATTTTGTCCCCATTCTGTCCCCATCATGGTACATCCACATATCAAGCCTCCCGTCAGCATGCGCCAGACGAAGGTCTACTTCACCGCCAAGCAATACCGATGGCTGGAGCGCCTCGCTCGTGAGCGGGCGAAGACCATTACCGCCATCGTGCGCGGGATCGTCGAGAGCAGCATGATCCGCGAGGCGAGCGTGCCGAAGGGCGGGCAATGAAAATCCTCACTCACGACGGACGAGACGAGATCCCGTTTAAAATTTGGCAACAATGTCTACTCCGAACTTTCGCTCGCCATTGCGAAATCCCATCGGCCTTTCTTACCCCTCATCTGCTTCAACCCGTTTCCGTTTTTCCCGATCCTCTCCCATATCCGCAGGAGTCTCCGATGTCCAACCCCTACCCTCGCATCAACCTATCCGCATGCAGCCATGGCCAGCCTCTGCTCCGTCGCGACGGACGTATTGTGACCCTGGACAATACACTGCGAACCGGAGGAACGCTCTATTCGTTCTGGACACGCGACGAAGATGGGCATCGCGACTCATACCGGAACGACGGCGGCTACACGGCCGCATGTGACCCCAAGGACATCGTGAAAGTCATCGATGTGTCGCAGATGACTTCCGTTTCAGACACTGAGGTGCGTTTCGGCGAGACGGTGTGGCGAGACGCACGAGGAGCTTTGCGTATAAAAGGAGGTGGCTTCACTATCGGCCATGCGACAACGCACAAGTCTGCGTCCCTCCCTGACGTCGTTTTCGGCATGTCCGTCCCTGGCACCGAGCCGATTCCCGTGACCGATGCGCATCCCGAATGGGTGCGGAAGTTGATCGAGGCTGAGAAGAATGGAGAGACGATTCAGTTTTTAACGTGCAGTGAATGGACTGATTATGAATCGAAGCAACTCCACTTCGACGCTCCTTGTGCAGATTATCGCATCAAGCCGAAGGAGAAGAAACTCGATCTCTCGCATCTCTACATTGGCGCAACGGCGAAGACGCGGGACGGGCGGACGGTGACGTTGGTCAATAAACAGGTCGATGAATTTTATCCGCTCATTTGGAGCCATACCTTAACAACGATCACTGGACATAATTGGACTTCCCTTTCTCTTCATCCCTCCGATATCGTCGAAATTCTTACGACCGGTTCACCTCCTGCTCCCACTCCCTTTGGAGTGACGGGAGAGGTGTGGAAGGACGAAGAGGGCGGACTGATCGAGATCACCGAGCCGGGCAAAGGCATCGTGCGTGTGGCGCGTACCGCCGTCGGCAAGGGTGATCGGGAACCCACACCGTTGGACATCGGGCGGACGTGCGATATTAGTTTCAACGGCTCCTATCGTGGAATTACCGGCCCGTTCTCGTGGTTCTGCGGTAAGCTGATCGCAAAGGTCAGCCCGTGACCGTTCGCATTCTTAAGTACCAGTTCGTCGACTGCGCTCGGATCGACATTCCGAGAGATGCTGTCATCAGGCACGTCGCGAATCAGAATGGGCAATTAACTGTGTGGGCCGAAGTTCATGACGATACCCGTCCGAAGCCTCTTGTTCGATTAGTTGCCATCGTCACGGGCGACAGTGTCCCAGACGGCTTCGCTTATATTGGAACGGCCATGTTCAACAACGGATCGTTTATTCTTCACGTTTATCGCAGGAGTATCTAATGCGCGTCCTCATCGCCTCCGATGGCCCCAGCCTGCTGAAGACCTGGCCCGCCATGCTCGACTTCGACACCATCGCCGTTGTCACCGTGAACCGGGCGAGCGATAAAGTCGCAAACCCGGATTGGGTGGTAGGAGGCGACCGGGCGGTGTACCCGCAGATCCGCACCGTGCCGCGTGTGGGCTACTGCGCGCCATCCTTCGTGCTCAGCGAGATGAACCTCATCGCTCCGGTGCTCAACGTGGCATGGGAGGAGCTGAAGCTCCCATGTGACGCCTATCTCCCGATCGAATGCAACACCTCGATTGTCGCCGCGCTCGCGCTCTCCTGCCGCCTCGCCGGCCCGAATGGACGCATCGAGATCCACGGGGCCGACATGTCGATCGAGGACGATCGCACGCAGAACCGCGGACGTCCTCGGTGGGAATTCGAATGGGGTCGGATGTGCGACATCGCCGCAGCCCGCGTCGACTGTGATATCTCCAGGGTGCTTCCAGTGGCTGCGCGGGAGTCGGCGTGGCCGGGCAGCGACCTTATTCCGACGGAGTTCATTCCATGAGCAAGACACCTGATCATTGGACAGAACGAGTGACATTGCCGCCGTCTGTTGTGAAAACAACGCGTCTCATCGACGCTCTCTCCGCGTTCGTGACGGCGCTCCTAATCGCCGTGCTCGGTGTTGTCGGCTTTGTCTGCTTGTTCATCAAAGAACCTCAGACGTCGTGCGCCCTGTTCCTGCTCATTATTATCATGAGAATGAAAGGGAAGCCATGACGATGTGGCATTGGATATTCATCACCCTCGCAGTTGTCTACATCGGCTACCGCCTCTTTAAAGACAACTGCGGATACGGAGACGATTTCGATGATTAGACCGCTCTTGATGTTCGAACTGAGCGCCGTTGCAGCTTCATGGATGAAAGAACTGCCGACGTACATGCCTCGATCGAACGTCCGCGCATTCCCGAAATCACCTCGCCGCCGTCGCTGCGGCCCGCTCAACCGGAAGCACAAATAACATGACTGACCCCGCCCCACCCAAGAAGCTCGGCCGCCCGCCGGCTGCCAACCCCCGCGTCCATGTGATCAAGGTGAGCCTGACCGATGAAGAGTTCATCAGGATCGACGATATCGCCAACCGGCAGGAGGTGCCGTTGGCCTACACGATTCGTCGGCTGGCGTTCGCCGGCGCGTCGACACAGGAGAGGCGAGAAGAAGATGCGCGATTCCTCCTCGGTATCGCCAACAGCATGCGCAAAGTGAAGCGTGCGACGGGGATTGAGGTCACGACGATGGACATGGGTCCCGGGTTTGCGCAGAAACTCACCGACATTGCCATGCGGCTACAAAGAGGTGCGCTGTGAAATACAATCTCGAACAGCTGGCGAAGGCGTTTATCGATCATCTGAATTATCATCACGGTGGGGTGATAACAGCGATCGAGAGCGCCGTCAAGAATGGGGCGGCAACGTGGGTCGTAGATCCAGCCACGGGCAACACGACGTTCACGTGGAATGACGAGAAAGGAGCCGTCCGATGAGTGACGAAATCAAGGCGCGCCCCTGCCCTTTCTGCGGTGGCGCAGCCGAGATAGAGAGGCAACTGAACTGCGACACGCTTATCGTTCGGCACAAGCGCGATTGCTTTCTGGGTAGAGGGCGGATTGCCCTGGAGCGCTTTCACTGGAACGAACCGAAGGATATTCCAGCTATTCCATTCCAGGACTGGAACACCCGCGCCACCGACGCTGACAACGTGCGGTTGCGTGATCTACTAAGGGAAGCAGTGCAGTCAATGCTACGCGCCAAGAAGATCATCGTGAGCACTGACGGAGGATATCCATCACGATGCGAACGCGACATCGACGAACTGCTGGAGCGCATCGCAAAGGAAACGACATGAGTGTCGAATATGACTTAACTCTCAACGGCGAATTAAAACCAGCCAAGCTGACCTTCCGTAGATTCCTATGGGTGCTGTATCGTTGGTCGTGCGACGATGTGAGCGGTATAGCTCTCACCTACAAGGGTGCGCAGCGAGTGGCGTTCGGGGAATACATGACGAGGCAGCGGTGTTTCATAACAAAGAGGAAGTCATGACCATCTTCACGTCGCTCACCGACGACGCGGTCCGCAACCTCGCCCGCACCGACCCCCGCGC
>Ga0209066_10002549_pt1 | contig 21995 bp, 19 predicted proteins | sample All_14_2_FD_187198 | JGI IMG/M metagenome (GOLD analysis project Ga0209066, IMG submission 187198) | Freshwater microbial communities in response to fracking from Pennsylvania, USA - Allegheny Zone_MetaG_DW_15 (SPAdes) (version 2) ... | reverse complement strand
ATAATCGCGGAAGGCCTTGAAGACACCGAGCTTCAAGTCTGGCTCCTTGCCATCGCCCATGCGTAACAGTTGAAGGCAGAACCAGCCCTGCTGGCCCCAGCCATTCAGCGCGCGCAACATGGCGATGGGGCTGGTGGGTCCAAAGAGTCCCGGCCCGATACGCAGTGTCTTTTCGGGCGCGGGTGCTGCCAGCAATTCGCCCGAGAGCAGCTTGCCCGGCACGGCGGCATCCACGCAGAGCGGGCGCGCAATGCCAACGACATCCATTTCAGAGGAGGCGAGTGCGGCATTCATGCCTTCAACCGAACGAAAACCGCCTGTGACCATGAGGGGCATGGCCACGACCTTGCGAATGTCGCGGGCGTAATCGAGGAAATAGGCTTCACGCGCCACGGTGCTTTCACGACGGGCTTCGGATTTTTCGGGATGCAGCGTCAGATTGTCGCCGCCGACCATGCGCGGCTGCTCATATGTACCGCCCGATATTTCAAGCAGATCGACAGTTGCGTCATTGAGCCAGCCAGCAACGCGCATCGACTCTTCATGACTGAACCCGCCGCGCTGGAAGTCGGCCGAGTTGAGCTTTACCGAAAGCGGGAAATCCTTGCCGATAGCGGCGCGAACGGCGCGCACCGTTTCGAGCAACAGGCGGGCGCGATTTTCAAGCGAGCCGCCCCATTGATCCTTGCGTGTGTTCACGTCGGGCGAAAGAAACGCCGAAATCAGATAGCCATGCGCCGCATGTATCTGCACCCCCGAAAAACCCGTGTCCCGCGCGACAGCCGCCGCATGAGCAAAGCGGGCAATGACATCGCGAATATCATCCTCGGTCATGGCGCGTGGCTTGCCAAACCGGCTGCCGGGCATTTCGAGGGGCTTGTCCGTCGGCGCCAGAGGCGCATCATTGACGGCGGCAGGCGTCTGACGACCGGCATGTGAAATCTGCATCCAGAGATGCGTGTCGTTTTCCGTGCCAGCGCGGGCCCAGGCGCGCAGCCGCTCCAGCGCCACATCGGATTGCGGGCCATCAATCGCCACATTGCCGGGGCGCTCGAGATGGCGGCGATCAACCTGCACATTGCCCGTGAGCAACATGCCCGCACCGCCTTGCGCCCAGCGGCGATAGAGACGCACATGGCGTTCGGTTGCCTGATTGCGCGTGTCCGCCAGACCCTCCGTCATGGCCCCCTTGGCGATGCGGTTTTTCAGCGTCGCGCCGCAAGGCAGGAGAAGCGGTGAAGCGATGGTGACACGCATGGGTTCTTTCCTTCTTGTCGATTGGGGCGGTGTCCCCCATTTGCTGGGGCGGATTGTGCCACATTGATCGTGAGTGGCAAATCATCCTCATGTCAGGGTCTATTAGCGTTGCCGCTTTGTGCCCCCTCCCCCTACAATCACGTTGATTCGACCTCCCACATCGCAGCAAGAGTTCATGGCCGCCCGCAAGTCGACCGCCCCTGCCTCTGACAGAACAGGTGATCTGTTCGCCACGCCCGCGAAAAGCGCAAAGCCTGCAAAGGCTTCGGCGAAAGCGTCACCACGTGACGAGAGCTATTCGGCCAAAGACATCGAGGTTCTGGAAGGCCTTGAACCCGTGCGCCGTCGCCCCGGCATGTATATCGGTGGCACTGACGAGAAGGCCTTGCATCATCTCTTTGCTGAAGTGCTCGACAATGCGATGGACGAAGCCGTGGCGGGCCACGCCAACTGGATCGATGTGTCGCTGCATGCTGATGGCAGCCTGACCGTGGCCGACAATGGCCGCGGCATTCCGGTGGATCCGCATCCCAAGTTCAAGAACAAGTCAGCCCTTGAGGTCATTCTGACGACGCTGCATTCGGGCGGCAAGTTTGGCGGCAAGGCCTATGAAACCTCCGGTGGTTTGCATGGCGTTGGTGTCTCTGTCGTCAATGCGCTTTCAGACTGGCTTGATGTGGAGGTCGCGCGCGACCAGACGCTTTACACACAGCGCTATGAACGCGGCGCCCCCAAGACAAAGTTGATCGAGCAAGGCCGTGTGCAAAACCGTCGCGGCACACGCATTACCTTCCATCCCGATGCCGGGATTTTTGGCAAGGATGCCGCCTTCAAACCGGCGCGGCTCTACAAGATGGCGCGCTCGAAAGCCTATCTCTATGGCGGCGTCGAAATCCGCTGGTCTTGCGCCAGCGAACTTCTGAAAGACAAGGACGCAACGCCTGCGAGCGAGGTACTGCATTTCCCCGGCGGCCTTGTCGATTATTTGCGCGCCACGATTGATGGCGCCGAGATGGTGACGACGGAACCCTTCTCGGGCAAAGTCGCGCGCGCTGGCAGCCATGGCTCCGTTGAATGGGCAATCGCCTGGACAGCGACAGATGAAGGTTTCATCAGCTCCTATTGCAACACCATTCCAACACCTGAAGGCGGCACGCATGAAGCCGGTCTTCGTGCGGCGCTGATGAAGGGCCTCAAGGCCTATGGCGAACTCGTCGGCAACAAGAAGGCCAGCCAGATTCAGGCCGAAGACATCATGGGCACCTCCAATGCCCTGCTCTCGGTCTTTATTCGCGAGCCCGAGTTTCAGGGTCAGACAAAGGAGAAACTCTCCAGTGCGGAAGCCACACGCCTGGTTGAAAAAGCGATTGGTGACCATTTTGACCATTGGTTGACCGCCGCCCCACAGCAGGCGAACAGGCTTCTCGACTGGATCATTGACCGGTCGGAAGATCGCCTGCGGCGTCGGCTTGAAAAAGATGTGGCGCGCAAGACCGCGACACGAAAACTGCGCCTGCCGGGCAAGCTCGCCGATTGCTCTCAGTCCGGGTCGGAGGGTTCGGAACTTTTCCTCGTCGAAGGTGACTCGGCTGGCGGTTCGGCCAAGCAGGCGCGCGAACGCTCGACACAGGCCATCTTGCCGCTGCGTGGCAAGATCCTGAATGTTGCCAATGCCAGTTCCGGCAAGATGCAACAGAACCAGCAGATCGGCGATCTTGTTCTGGCGCTTGGCGTGCGCACGGGCTCGCAATATCGCGATGAAGACCTGCGCTACGAAAAAGTCATCATCATGACGGACGCCGATGTTGACGGCGCGCATATCGCGTCGCTTCTCATCACTTTTTTCTACCGCGAAATGCCGCAGCTCATTCGCAATGGCCATCTCTATCTGGCCGTGCCGCCGCTTTACAAACTGACTCAGGGCGGCAAGACGGCCTATGCGCGCGATGATGCGCATAAGGATGAATTGCTGAAAACGATGTTCGGCTCGCGTGGCAAGGTTGAAATCAGCCGCTTCAAGGGTCTGGGCGAAATGCTGCCGGCGCAGCTCAAGGAAACCACCATGACAAGATCGAAGCGGACCCTGCTCAAGGTCGTGATCCCTGAGTCAGAGGCGGCCGACACATCATCTTCCGTTGAGCGCTTGATGGGCAACAAGGCGGAAATGCGGTTCCAGTTCATTCAGGAACGCGCCGCCTTCGCCAAGGATCTCGACATCTGATTTTGCGTCAAGACGCTTGAGAGTGGCAGACCCAATCCTGTGCCGCCTATCGTCTTGCCATTGGCAACCTGACCAAATGGCGTGAGCGCGATTTCGATCTCATTGGCGTGCGAGCCAGGCTGGCCCGCGCGCGCAAGCCGCATCCATGTCAGTCCTGGCGGACAGGTTCGCCATTTTCATTCCCCCCTGCCGGAGGCATTCAGGGAACCATGACAGCAACGACTTGAAGTGTGGAAAATCCCGATCTTGCCTTAAGACGCCGCCTGAGCATGGCCGGATCAGTTGACATTTGAGGCTAAGGGCCTATCTTGCGGCCAAATTCGCTGAGGCGGGCTGCATATATATAGTCCGTCAAGCCTTCCCCCTTTCTGCCGGTTTCCCGGATGAAGGCTCTGTATCCGGGGAGGCGCGTTCATATTGCGAACAGGTCTCATCTATGACATTCGACGAACTTGGTCTCGGGCCCGATGTGCTGAAGGCAGTTGCCGAAACGGGCTATACCGAACCCACGCCCATTCAGGCCAAGGCCATTCCGCAGGTGCTGGCCGGCCGTGACGTGCTTGGCATCGCCCAGACCGGTACAGGCAAGACGGCGTCCTTCACGCTGCCGATGATCGACCGTTTGGCGCGTGGCCGGGCACGCGCGCGCATGCCGCGCTCGCTCATTCTGGAGCCGACCCGCGAACTTGCCGCCCAGGTTGCTGAAAATTTCGAGACCTATGGCAAATACAGCAAGCTCTCGATGGCGCTGCTCATTGGTGGCGTATCCTTTGGCGATCAGGAAAAGAAACTGGATCGTGGCGTCGATGTGCTGATCGCGACACCGGGTCGACTGCTTGACCATTGCGGACGCGGCAAGGTGCTGCTGACCGGTGTGCAGATCCTTGTTATCGATGAAGCCGACCGTATGCTCGATATGGGCTTCATTCCCGACATTGAAGAAATCTGCAAAAAAATCCCCTTCACGCGGCAGACACTTTTCTTCTCCGCCACCATGGCGCCCGAGATCCAGCGCCTGACAGATGCCTTCCTGCAAAATCCCGAACGTATTGAAGTGGCGCGGCCCTCAACAGCCAGCAGCAACATTGCCCAGCATCTGGTCAAGACCTCGCGCGACGCCAAGCGCGACGTGCTGCGTGAACTGATCGAAAACGAAAATGTCAAAAACGCGATCATCTTCTGCAATCGCAAGCGCGATGTAACCGTCGTTCACAATGCGCTTGAAAAGAGCGGCCTCTCCGTTGGCTCGCTGCATGGCGACCTGGACCAGAGTGTCCGCACACGCACGCTGGACGGTTTCCGCTCCGGCACCATTCGCCTGCTGGTGGCAAGCGATGTCGCGGCACGCGGTCTTGATATCCCTGATGTGAGCCATGTCTTCAATTTCGACGTGCCGACGCATGCGGAAGATTATGTGCATCGCATCGGCCGCACGGGCCGCGCCGGCAAGGCTGGCACGACCTATATGCTGGCAACGCGCGAAGACGGCAAATATCTCACGGCGATTGAAAAGCTGATTGGCAGCACCATTCCGACATTCGACATGAAGAAAACGCCGCATGAAGCCGCTGATGCTGACGCATCTCCTGTGCCTGAGGCGCCCCTTGATGGCGAGGCCGCATCCGAAGTGGTCGCCAGCGAGGAAAAACCGGCACGCGCACGACGCAGCCGAGGCGGTCGTGGTCGCAACCGCAAGGATGAATCACCTGCCGATGTGGCCGGTGTTGAAGATGCGGCGGAAGACATTGTCGCCGTTGCAATCGAAGCGCCGCGTCCGGTTGAACGCCCGCGCAATGCTGATCGCGCTGAGCGCAGCGAGCGCCCGTCGCGTGAACGCGGCGGCCGGGGTCGCGACCGTGACGATGATGGCGCGCCTGTGATCGGCCTTGGTGACCATGTGCCCGCCTTCCTGCTTCGCGCTGTGAAACTGCCAAAACGTCGGCCGGAAGCGGAAGACGAAGAGGAAGACGAGATTTCAGAACTCGAAATCGTCAACGACATCGAGGAAATTGTCGAGGACGTGGAGGTCGAGGAGGCCTGAGCCTCCCCGACCCAGGTCTCACGTCGGCATCAGGCTGGCATCATGCCGGTTTCAAGGAAGCGCCAGGCAATGGCGGCATGAAGCGCGATGCCCACCGCCATGCTTTCCTCGTTCAGGATCATATGATTTGAGTGGCACGGCGCGACATGGGCGTGCCCGTGATGATCCTTGGGCATTGTGCCGAGAAACATCATGCAGCCCGGAATCCGCTGCAGCACATATGAAAAATCCTCAGCCCCCATGACCGGGGCCGTGCGCGCGATATAGCGATCCTCTCCGATCAGATCATTCACGACACCGCGGGCAAAATCGACGAAGGTCGCATCGTTCACGGTGACGGGATAACCCTCTTCGATTTCGACCGTGACTTCGCAAAGATGGGCTGCCGCAATGTTCTGGGCGACGCGCTCAATCCCCTGATGGGCGAGACGGCGCGCGGCTTCCGAACAGGCGCGCACCGTGCCGAGCATGTCAGCCGTCTCGGGGATCACATTGTCCGTTGTGCCAGCCCTCACCTTGGTGCAGGTCAAGACCACGGGGTCAAAAGCATCAATGCGGCGCGTCACCATTTGCTGAAGCGCGAGGCCAATTTCAAACGCGACCGGAATGGGATCGACAGCCATATGTGGCATGGAGGCATGACCACCCTTGCCCTTGATCTTGATTTTCCAGACATCGGCAGACGCCATCATGGCGCCCGGTTTGCCGATGATGCTGCCTGCGGCAAAATTGGGTGTGATATGGAGCGCGAAGGCGCCATCCGGCTTGATGCCGCCATCAACGAGTCCATCGTCAATCATGAAGCGGGCGCCCTGATAGCCCTCTTCGCCGGGCTGAAACATGAATTTGACCGTGCCTGCAAATTCGTCGCGATGCGCGTGCAGCAGATGGGCTGCCTGAACCAGCATGGCGGTGTGGGCATCATGTCCGCAGGCATGCATGCGGCCTTCAATTTCGCTCGCATAGGGAAGGCCGGTTTCTTCGGACATGGGCAGCGCATCCGTATCGCCCCGCAACAAAATCGTGCGTCCGCCCTGGGTTCCCTTTTTTCGCCCCTCCATTGAAATCATCAGACCCGAAGTTGAAGGCCCCGTGTTGATCGTGACATCGAGCCCCTCCAGCGCATTCAGCACTTTCCGGGTCGTCAACGGGTTATGCAGGCCAAGCTCTGGTTCCCTGTGAATGTCCCGGCGCAGGTCGATTGCCGCAGGCAGGAGGGCTTCGGCCTCATCCAGAAAATGTTTGATGTCACTCATCATGCTTCCCCGAAAAAGAAGGACGGCGCTCCATGGCGCCGCCCGATTATTGCCGCCCGATCATTATTGTTGATTGCCGTACATGATTATTTCTTGATCATGGATCTGATCTGCTTGCGGAACTTTTCACTATAGGGGGGACGCATCATCTCAGCGACCATCTTGACTTTAGTTTGCGTGTAGACCGCCTTGGCATGGCTGAAAGTCTTGAATCCATCAATGCCATGGTAAGACCCCATACCCGCCGGGCCAACACCGCCAAATGGCAGGTCTTCCTGCGAGACATGCATGATGACGTCGTTGATGGTGACGCCACCTGTCGTCGTTCGGTCGAGAATCCTGCGTTCCTCGGCTGGTTCATTGCCGAAATAATAGAGCGCGAGGGCCCGCGGACGGCTGTTCACATAGCCGATCGCGTCATCCATTTTCTTGTAGGTGCGCACCGGCAGCAGCGGGCCGAAGATTTCATCCTGCATCACCTTCATGTCATCCGTGGCATCAAGAATGAGCGTCGGCGGAATCTTGTGGGTCTGCTGCTGGGTGAAGTCTTCATTGGCCGGGTTGATTTCAACGATACGGGCCCCCTTGGCGCGCGCATCTTCGACATAGCCGTTGAGGCGATCATAATGACGCTGGTTGATGACCGAGGTGTAGTCGGGATTATCCTTGATCGTCGGATACATTTTCGTCACGGACTTGGTGGCTTCCTTGACGAAGCTGTCGATCTTGTTTTCCGGCACATAAACATAGTCCGGCGCCAGGCAGATCTGACCGGCATTGAGCGTCTTGCCGGTCATGATGCGGGCGGCGGCATCGGCAATATCAGCCGATTGCGACACAAGAACGGGGGACTTGCCGCCCAGTTCCAATGTCAGCGGGACAAGATTATCGGCGGCGGCGCGCATCACATGATGGGCGATGGAGGTTGCGCCCGTGAAAAGCAGGTGGTCGAAAGGCTGACTTGAGAAGACCTGACCGACCAGTGCGCTGCCGTTGACGACGGCCACTTCCGTTTCATCAAAAGCCGAGCGGAACATGCGCGCCATCAGCTCGGATGTGGCAGGCGTGAATTCGGAGGGCTTGATCATGCAGCGATTGCCGGCAGCAAAAATGCCGGCCAGCGGCGTCCAGGTCAGATTGACCGGGAAGTTCCAGGGGCTGATGACGCCGACAGTGCCGAGCGGCTGAAATTCAACGCGTGCCCTGGCGCCCATCAGGCCGAGCGGGAACATGACCTTGCGCTTTTCCGGCTTCATCCACTGGCGCAGATGTTTCTTGGCGTGCTGCAACGGTGCAATGGACCCCATGACATCCGTCATCATGGAGGTGTCGGTGCTGCGATGGCCAAAATCGGAAGACAGCGCCTCGGCAATTTCTTTCTGATTGTCGACAATGAGGGCGATGGCGCGATCAAGCCAGTCAATGCGTTCGCGCTCGCTCAGCGGCCCCTTGGCGATATGTACGGCCTTCTGACGGTCCAGTATCTCTCTGATGGATGCCGAGATCGCCTGGATATCTGATTCCTGCGATGCTGTTGCTGCCAGGCTCATTCGTATTCCTCCGATTGCCAGCTCATCCCGACCCCGTGGGTGGGATCAATGTTTGTTCGGGCCCCTCACCATTGCCCTTCCCCGAAACCGGGAATTGGCAGACGACCCTTGGTTTTTTACCAATATATATGACAATTCTGCCGATGCGAGCCCTGTCTCGCCGCATGGTCGTCCAAGGCGAAGACATTAGGGTTTCCCCTTGGGCAAAGCGAGGATTTTTCCCGAAATATCCGCCCCAAGTTTACGGCGCCGTAACCGAATTCGCCTAGCCTCCGCTGCAGGACATACATGGTCGCGAAGCTGACCATTAAGGGGCGAGGATATTGTGGGTTATAGCGACGACATCGCGGCAGCCAAGAACTGGAGCCAGCGGGCCCTTCATCTCATTGAAGAGCAGGGGCTTGCCCCGCATCCGGACAATTATTCCGTCTGGTACGCCTATGCGACCGGGCAAAAGCCCGAGCTGAACAAGGAAGTCGATTTGCGGCTGGCCTCCGGTTCGCCCATTAGCGCCCATATCTCGAGCGACCTGCAAAAGCGATATGTCGCTGAGAGTGACCTGTCGGCGCTCGCGCTTGACAGCAGCACGCGCCTGAGCAGCGAAGTCGACAAGATCCTGAAACTTGTCGAGGCGACGGCTGACGATCACACGGTCTTTGGCACCTCGGTTCGCGAGGCCAGCCAGGGCCTGACCAGCCAATCGACACCGAATGAAGTGCGCAGCGCCGTCGAAGCCATTGTCATGGCGACACGCGACATGGAGACACGCAGTCAGCTTCTTGAAAAGCGTCTGCAGCAGACCAAAGCCGAGATCAACGAATTGAAGGGCAACCTTGACCAGGCCCGCAATGAAGCCCGCACCGACGGCCTCACCGGCGTTGCCAATCGCAAGGCATTTGACGAAGTCATCGACCGCGAGATGAAACGGGCCGCAGACGAAAACGGCTCCCTCTGCCTGCTGATCGGCGATATCGATTTCTTCAAGAAGTTCAACGACACCTATGGTCATCGCACCGGCGACCAGGTGTTGCGTCTGGTGGCAAGCTGTCTCAAGGGCGGTGTGCGCACCAGCGACACAGTGGCCCGTTATGGCGGCGAAGAATTTGCCGTCATCATGCCGGATGTGACGCCGGAGGCGGCAGAGACAATCGCCAATCAGATTCGCGAAACGGTTCAGGGGCGTGAATTGGTCAAACGCTCGACGGGCAAGACGCTGGGTCGGGTCACCTTGTCGATCGGCATAGGTGTCTACCGTCGTGGCGATGAGCCCTCCGCGCTGATCGAGCGTGCAGATGCCTGTCTCTATGAAGCCAAGCATAATGGCCGCAACCAGGTCATCTGCGAGGTCAATCGGCCTGAATCGCTGCGTCAGCTTGCAGGCTAAGCGCATCCGCTGAACATATTTGTCATTCAGCTCTGTCCCCTTCGCGCGTGATGCTCTTTCACGCGCGAAGGGGCGCGACTATGTTCGACCCCAGACATGTCTGATCTGGGGAAATCCATGAACCACATCACTTATGACCTGCGCGATGGTATCGGCCTGTTGACGCTGAACCGTCCCGGCGTTTTCAACAGCCTCACTGTGCCGCTGATGAACGAGGCGCGCGCCCGCGCCAGGGCGATTACCGGTGAAAAAGTCGCCGCCACCAGACGCGAACCCGGCTTCAGCTAAATTACAAACGACAGCAAAAAAACAGGGAGAGAAAAATGGAGTTCGAACTCGCGCGTCTCGACATTGATGGCGCCGTTGCCACGCTGACGCTGAATGACCCCAAAGTGATGAATGCCATATCTGCCCCCATGCTTGGCGGGTTGATGCGGGCACTCGACCATGTGGAAGACAAGGCCAATGGCATTCGCTGCCTGTTGCTGACAGGTGAGGGCCGCGCCTTCAGCGCAGGTGCCAATTTGCAGGTACGTGAGGATCATAATGGCGGTGCGCCGGATGCCGGTTACGCGCTTGAAACCATGTATCACCCACTCCTGCGCCGGTTGCGCAATCTGGCGATGCCTCTGGTCACAGTGATCAACGGCCCTGCCGCCGGTGTCGGCATGAGCTTTGCGCTGATGGGCGATCTCGTGCTCGCCGCCAGGTCCGCCTATTTCCTTCAGTCTTTCCGCCGTGTCGGTCTGGTGCCTGATGGCGGCTCAACCTGGATCCTGCCGCGCCTCATCGGCAAGGCGCGCGCCATGGAACTCTCGCTTCTGGGCGAGAAACTGCCCGCTGAAACGGCGCTCGATTGGGGGCTCATCAATCGCGTCCATGAAGACGACCAACTGATGGCCGAAGCGCACAAGCTCGCCTTGGATCTGGCCAATGCCCCTACCGTCTCGCTCGGCCTGATCCGCAAGCTCTATTGGGAAAGCATGGATAACAGCTATGAAGAACAGCTCAATCTTGAGCGCCAATCACAGCGCCTCGCCGGCAACTCGGCCGACTTCCGCGAAGGCGTCATCGCCTTCCTGAAAAAGCGTCCGGCCAAATTCAAAGGCGAGTAATATCTGGAAACTGCGATCACGGGGCGCTGCCTTCGGGCGGCGCCTTTTTGATTCCATAGGGCGCTGCCTTCGGGCGGCGCCTTTTAAATTCAGAGTGTGGCCGGCGTGATGGTCACGCTTTCGCCGCAGCCACAGGCATCCGTCACATTGGGATTGTTGAACTTGAAGGTGGACGAGAACTTGTCCGTCACATAGTCCATTTCCGTGCCGAGCAGAAACAGCACGGCCTTGGGTTCAATCAGGATGCGCACACCCTTATCCTCGACGACTTCATCGAGCGGATTGACCGCCTCGGCATAATCCATGGTGTATTCCATGCCCGCGCAGCCGCCATTCTTGACGCCAACGCGGATGCCGACATACTTGCCGGGCGCTTCAGACATGATCGCTTTCACGCGCTCAGCGGCACGCTCCGTCAATGTCATGGCCTTGGGCATCTGTCTTGCCATTCCGGTCTCTCCTGCCCCTTCATATGATAGGTGAGTGGCTGTCCTTCAAGTATGCGCCGACTTCTTCAAGACTGTCTCATCAAAACATGTTGAGCGCGACGCGCGCCTCATCCGACATGCGGCTTGGGTCCCAGGGCGGATCAAAGACCATATTGACCTTCACATCGGCGATTCCCTCAACCGTCCGGATCGCGTCTTCCACCATGACAGGCATGGTGCCCGCCACCGGGCAGCCGGGCGCAGTCAGGGTCATGTCCAGCGTGACATCGCGGTCATCGGATATATCCACGCGATAGATCAGGCCCAGTTCATAAATATCGACGGGGATTTCAGGGTCATAAACCGTTTTCAGCGCCGCGATGATGTCGTCTGTGAGCTGGTCAAGCTCCTCCTTCGGAATGGCGGACTCGCCCGAAGGCGCGCCCCCTTCCAGAAGATTATGCTCGCGCGGCTCTGTCATTTCCATTTCTTCGGACATCATGACCTCACCCGAAGAATTTCTTGGCGTCGATGAGCGCCTTGGCCAGCGCATCGACTTCTTCGAAACTGTTATACATGGCAAATGACGCGCGCGTCGTTGCCCCCACGCCAAAGCGTTCCATCACCGGCTGGGCGCAATGATGCCCTGCCCTGACGGCAACACCTGCCCGATCAATGATCGTTGCAATGTCATGGGGATGCGTGCCCTCCATCACGAAGGAAAGGATCGAGCCTTTATTCTGGCTCGTGCCGATGATGCGCAAGCCCGCAATCGCGCTGAGCGCTTCGGTTGCATAGGCGAGCAGTGCCGCTTCATGGGCATGGATGGCGGCGCGCCCGATCGACTCCATGTAACCAACAGCCGCGCCCATGCCGATTGCTTCGACGATGGCCGGTGTGCCTGCCTCAAAGCGATGAGGTGGCGCGGCATAAGTCACCGTTTCAAGGCTGACTTCCTTGATCATCTCGCCGCCGCCGCGATAGGGCCGCATGGCTTTGAGATGTTCACGCTTGCCATAGAGCACGCCGATACCCGTCGGCCCGTAAATCTTGTGGCCGGAGAAAACCAGAAAGTCGCAATCCAGCGCCTGCACATCAAGCGTCAGATGCACCGCGCTCTGACAGGCATCCACCAGCACCGGCACCCCATGACCATGAGCGATGGCAATGATCTCCTGCATGGGCGTGATGGTGCCGAGCGCATTCGACATATGTGTCAGCGCGACCATGCGCGTGCGCGGCGTGAAAAGTGCCTGATATTTGTCCATCAGCAGGTCGCCCGCATCATCGACGGGCACAAACTTCAGAACAATGCCGTGACGCTCGCGCAGGAAATGCCAGGGCACGATGTTGGAGTGATGCTCCAGAACCGACAGGATGATTTCATCACCGGCTTTGAAGTTCATCTCGCCAAAGGAGGAGGCAACGAGATTGATGCCATCTGTCGCCCCGGACGTAAAAATGACTTCACTTGTCTCACGAGCATTGATGAAACCACGCACCTGTTCACGCGCAATTTCGAACTTCTCGGTCGCGGCATTGGAGAGATAATGCATGCCACGATGGACATTGGCATATTCATTTTCCATGACCTCGTTCATGGCATCGAGCACAGCCTTGGGCTTTTGCGCCGAGGCCGCATTGTCGAGATAGACGAGCGGCTTGCCATAGACTTCGCGCGACAGGATCGGAAAGTCGGCGCGAATGCGCGCAAGGTCATAGGCTTGTGTCACGATTTTGGCATGTGCGCTCATGCTGCGCCCCCTGTTCCGGTGGCAAACCAGCCAGCAGCCAGAATGCGCAGCGCATCCCGCGCCTCAATATGGGCGATACGATCAATGGCTTCATCAAGGAAAGCCGTGACCAGCAGTCGACGGGCTTCAGGCTCGGGAATGCCGCGCGAGCGCAGATAGAAAACCGCTTCCTTGCTCAATTCGCCAATCGTTGAACCATGGGCGCATTGCACATCGTCGGCATGGATTTCGAGTTCTGGTTTGGCGTTCATCGCCGCATCGCGCGACAAGAGCAAAGCATTCGTCATTTGTCGGCCATCGGTTTTTTGAGCGTCAGGACGCACGATGACCTTACCCTGGAATATGCCCGTCGCTTCATCATCCAGAACACTGCGATAAAGCGTGTCGCTTTCGCAGCCGGGAACCGCATGATCCGTATGGCAGAAGACATCGCCTTGCGCAGCGCCGCGCAGCGCCATCACGCCATCGACATGCGCCTTGCCGCCCTTGCCCGCAAACGTCACGAATGTCTGGCAGCGTGACATGCCGCCGCCCATCAGCAGCGTGAAGGCTGCAAACTCTGAGGCCTCGCCAAGCCTGACACGCAGGCTCGAAAGATGCAGCGCTGAGGCGGCTTCATCAATGAGGCGAACCATCTCCAGTCTGGCGTCCTTATCGAGCGCGATATCGCAAACACGATCGGCAAAATAAGTCGTCGCATCTGCCTCATGATGGCTTTCGAGAATGGTGGCATTGGCCCCCTCTTCCAGTTGGATCAGATTGCGGGCATGCGATGCGCCCTTGTCCGCCGAGAGGAAAACCAGATGCAGCGGCTTGTCGAGCGTCACCCCTTTACGGATACGAAGGGCGACACCATCGCGCATCAGGGCCGTGTTCAAATCAATGATACGGGTGGCGCCATTTTCGTGCGCGTCATGCTCAATCAGGTTCTTGGCCCAATGCTCGCTCAGAACATCAGCGAGCGGGTGCAGTTCAACACCTTTGGGCAAACCTGCAAGATGTGAAAGGTCGGCGCGACAGGCGCCGTTCACAAACACCATTTTATAGGCGGCAATCGACTTGAAGGCGCACGCGCTGGCGCGTGTGGGCAGCAAGACCGCGCCCTGATGTGTCGGCGCTGCCTCAAAATTCGCCTTGTCAAGCAACTGACGCAGATCGGTATATTTCCATTCCTCAACGCGGCGATGCGGCAAACCAGCCGCAGCAAAAGCCGTCACGGCATTCTTGCGGGCAAGCGCGAGCCAGCCTTGTGCGCCGGGCAGGTTGTCCTGCTCGCGCTCGAAGGTTTCGACGAATGAAGTGGCTGCTGCTGTCATGCTTTTGCTCATGCCGCATCCGCGCCAAATCCGGCATAGCCGGTGCGTTCAAGTTCCAGCGCCAGGTCTTTGCCGCCGGTCCTCACAATGCGACCGCGCGACAGCACATGCACGACATCGGGCACAATATAATCGAGCAGACGCTGATAATGTGTGATGACGATCATGGAACGTTCGGGCGAGCGCAGGCGGTTGACGCCTTCGGCCACGACTTTCAGCGCGTCAATGTCGAGACCGGAATCTGTTTCGTCGAGCACAGCCAGCACCGGCTCCAGAATGGACATCTGCAAGGTTTCGGCGCGCTTCTTTTCGCCGCCCGAAAAGCCGACATTCAAGGCGCGCTTCAGCATGTCGTCGCTGATGTTCAAGGGCTTTGCCTTTTCGCGCACCAGCTTGAGAAAGCGCACGGCGTCAAGTTCTTCCAGGCCACGCGCCTTGCGCTGCGCATTGAGCGCCGTTTTCAGAAACGTCATGGTGGTGACGCCGGGAATCTCGATCGGATATTGAAAGGCGAGAAACACGCCTGCATTGGCGCGCTCGTCAACCGACATGGCGAGAAGGTTCCGGCCCTTGAAGGTGATCGAGCCTTGCGTCACTTCATAGCCTTCGCGGCCTGACAGCACATAGGAAAGCGTCGATTTGCCTGAGCCGTTGGGGCCCATGATGGCATGGACCTCGCCCGCGCCGATCGTCAGATCGATGCCGCGCAGGATTTCCTTGTCGCCAACAGTCACATGCAGGTTTTTGACTTCGAGCATTACGCAATCTTCCGTTCGTTCTCACACATCTGAATCTCTCATACTTGTCATTGCCGGGCTTGCCCCGGGGGTGACAAGTGATAAATCCGATTTCCTCACCCGACACTTCCTTCAAGACTGATGCCGACGAGTTTTTGCGCTTCGACCGCAAACTCCATCGGCAATTGCTGCAACACATCGCGGCAGAAACCATTGACGATCAGCGCCACGGCCTCTTCTTCGCCGATGCCGCGCTGGCGGCAATAGAAAAGCTGCTCGTCGCTGATCTTCGATGTTGTTGCTTCATGTTCAAGAACCGCGCTCGGATTCCTGGTTTCGATATAGGGCACGGTATGGGCCGAACAATGCGAACCGATCAGCAAACTGTCGCATTGCGTGAAATTGCGCACGCCTTCGGCCTTGCGATGCACACTCACCAACCCGCGATAGGTGTTGGAGGAATGGCCCGCCGAGATGCCCTTGGAGATGATGCGGCTTGATGTGTTCTTGCCGAGATGGATCATCTTGGTGCCGCTATCGACCTGCTGACGGCCATTGGAAATGGCAATCGAATAGAACTCGCCGCGCGAATTGTCGCCGCGCAGGATGCAGCTTGGATATTTCCAGGTGATCGCCGATCCGGTTTCGACCTGCGTCCAGGAAATCTTCGAGTTGTTGCCGCGGCAATCGCCACGCTTGGTCACGAAATTGTAAATGCCGCCCTTGCCATCTGCATCGCCTGGATACCAGTTCTGCACGGTCGAGTATTTGATCTCGGCATCATCATGCGTGACAAGTTCGACGACGGCGGCATGAAGCTGGTTTTCATCGCGCTGGGGCGCGGTGCAGCCTTCGAGGTAGCTCACATAGGAGCCTTTATCCGCAATGATGAGTGTGCGCTCAAACTGTCCGGTCTGGCGCTCGTTGATGCGGAAATAGGTCGAAAGCTCCATCGGGCAGCGAACGCCTTGCGGGATATAGACGAAGGAGCCTTCCGAAAAGACCGCCGAATTGAGCGTGGCGTAATAATTATCCGTGGTCGGCACAACCGATCCGAGATATTGGCGCACGAGCTCAGGATGGTCGCGCACCGCTTCCGACATGGGGCAGAAGATGACGCCGGCTTCTTTGAGCTTTTCCTTGAAGGTTGTGACAACCGACACGCTGTCGAAAACAGCATCGACGGCGATGCCGGAGAGCATCTGCTGCTCGATGAGCGGAATGCCGAGCTTCTTGTAGGTTTCAAGAAGTTTGGGATCGATTTCATCGAGACTGGTCGGCGCAGCCTTCTGCTTGGGCGCCGAATAATAATAGGCGTCCTGAAAGTCGATCCTGGGATAGCTGACTTTCGCCCATGTCGGCTCTTCCATGGTCAGCCAACGGCGATAGGCATCGAGCCGCCATTCGAGCAGCCAGCCGGGCTCGTTCTTTTTGGCAGAGATGAAGCGCACCGTTTCTTCGGTGAGACCGAGTGGCGCCTTGTCGGATTCAATGTCGGTCGAGAAGCCGTATTTGTATTTTTCGACTTCGCCGACTGTCTGAACTGTTTCCCGGATGGCTGCCATTTCAACGTCCTGCTTCTGCCAGACGCGGGGCTGCGCCCGCATCTGTTGTCTCACGCAACGGGTCCCGTGCTGCCGTTCGCGCATGAAGGCGCGTCCAGGCCGCAACAAAGGCGTCAATATCTTCCTGGCAGCTCGTCCAGCCGAGGCTCAACCGGATCGCATTGCGGGCGAGCGCGTCGTCAACACCCATCGCCGCCAGCACGCGGGGTTTGCCGATCTTGCCCGAAGAACAGGCCGCACCCGCGCTGACCGCGACGCCATCCAGATCAAGCGCCATCAGCAGGCGCTCGGCTTCAAGACCTGGCATGGCGAAATAGCTGGTATTGGGCAGGCGCTCCGCCTTGTTGCCGAAAAAAACCATGTCGGGAAATGCGGCTGCCATGCGCGCTTCAAAGGCGTCGCGCAGCTCGCGCAGGCGCGACATGTCCGCAAGGTTTTCCCGTGCGACCCGCGCCGCCGCCCCCATGCCCGCGATGGCTGAAACATTTTCGCTGCCGGCACGTCGGCGCTGCTCCTGACCGCCGCCGATCTGCAAGGCGGCAATCGCCAGGCCCTTGCGATGGACAAGGGCGCCGACGCCCATGGGCGCGCCGATCTTGTGGCCGGCAAGTGTCAGCATATCGACACCAGATGAAACAATATCGACCGGTATCTTGCCCGCAGCCTGCACGGCGTCCGTGATGATAAGGCCACCGGCTTCATGCGTCAGCCGCGCGGCTTGCGCGACAGGCTGAATGACACCGGTCTCATTATTGGCAAGCATCAAAATGACGAGAGGCTTGCCCTCGCCCGCCGTCAGTTCGCGCGCCAGATATTCGCGTTCGACGACGCCGTCCTTATCCGCCGGGAGCAGTGTCACTGGCAGGCCGCAGGCCTCGGCAGGCGCGCGCATCGCCTCATGTTCGATTGACGACATGAGAATGCGCCTGACGCCATGCGCCAGCGCGGCATGCAGCGCCAGATGATTGGCTTCCGTGCCGCCACTCGTGAAGGTGACATTGGCAGGGGCCGCATTCACCAGCCGGGCGACATCGACACGGGCATTTTCTATCAGCTTGCGCGCCGCGCGGCCTTCGCCATGAACCGAGGCGGGATTGCCCGTCATCTCAAGCGCGCGCAAAACCGCCTGCGCCGCTTCCGGGCGCAAGGTGGTCGTCGCATTATGATCGAGATAGGCGCGCGTCATGACTGCTTACTCGGTTGATCCAAAGATTTGCCTTGGCGAAGCGGCTTGCTCAGTCAGCCGCGACTTCACCCAGTACGCGGGCGGCGAGTGCGCCGCGTTCGGCGCCAGCCCGGCCCACAACCGCCCCGCTGATGACATCGCCCAGCGACACGGCATTGAGGAAATTGTGAATCTGATGGCTCAGCTCTTCCCACAGATCATGGGTGATGCAGCGCCCTGAGGAAGTCAGGCACCCCTTGGGCGAGCCCAGTTCGCAGCGCGTCGCCTTCAAGGGTTCATCCACCGCGAGAATGACATCCGAGACGCGGATCTCGTCAGCATGGCGCGAGAGCAGATAACCGCCGCCCGGCCCGCGCACGCTTTTGACCAGATTGCCGCGGCGCAGCTTGGCAAAGAGCTGTTCGAGATAAGAGAGCGAAATCTCCTGCCGTGAAGCGATATCGGCCAGCGCCACCGGCTTGCCGGCCGAATTGCGGGCCAGATCGGCCATCGCCATCACGGCGTAACGTCCTTTGGTCGTGAGTTTCATGAAAAACTCCTCACAAGGTCAGGCAAAACCTTGCACAACCGGGCTTTGCCTGTGTTAAGAACGTGCCCTTACCGCTGGTTTGCGGTCGCTTGCCGCCCTCTTTTCAGAGCGGGCCAGACCGAACATCAGCGGAAGACATGCACATGGCCTAGGTAATCCGAGTGCCACAGTCAACTACTTAGCATCTGGGGACCATTTTTCCAGCAAAAACTAGCGATTGTGACAAAAAAGAATACCCAGACGCCTTGTCGGAGATTTGCCCGGAACTTGTCCCGTGGCCCATGAAAGCCTGAGAAAAATCAATGCCTGAAGTCATTTTCAACGGCCCTGCCGGTCGCATCGAAGGTCGGCACCATCCCAGCCGCAAGCCCAATTCCCCCATCGCACTGGTGCTGCATCCCCATCCCCAGTTCGGCGGCACCATGAACAACCCGGTGACCTACGCCCTTTTTCAGGCTTTCGTGCAGCGTGGCTTTTCCGTGCTCCGCTTCAATTTCCGGGGTGTTGGCCGTTCGCAGGGCAGCTTTGACAGCGGCATTGGCGAGTTGTCAGACGCCGCCTCGGCGCTGGACTGGCTGCAAGCCCAAAATCCGGACGCCTCTCAGTGCTGGATTGGCGGTTTTTCCTTCGGCGCCTGGATCGCCATGCAGGTTTTGATGCGCCGTCCGGAAATCGAAGGCTTCATCTCGGTGGCGCCGCAGCCCAACATGTATGACTTCTCGTTCCTTGCGCCCTGCCCGTCCTCCGGCATCATCATCAACGGCACCGCCGATCAGGTCGCGCCGCAGGCTGATGTGCTGAAGCTTGTGGACAGGCTCAAGACGCAAAAAGGCATCACCATCGAACATGCCCCGATCGAGGGTGCCAATCACTTCTTTGAAAGCCATCTCGATCCGCTGCAACGCGTCATCGGCGACTATCTCGACAAGCGGCTCGCCGCGCGTCCCGAAAAGTCGTGAAAATTTGTCATGCCCGGACGTGATCCGGGCATCCAGGGCGACGGGTGCAGCATTCGTGGCTCTGGATTGCCGGGTCCCCTTAGGTCAAAGTGAGGGCCCGGCAATGACGTTCAGCCTAAAGCACCCGCCTTGCCCGATGATGGACACCGCCAGGCATGGGCGTGGGAACGCCCGTCGTTTCAGGCAGGCTGAGCGGCAGGCCGCGCAGGGAACGAACGGCGAGATAGGCAAAGGCCTCCGCCTCGACATCATCGCCCGCCCAGCCGAGGTCTTCGGCCGCCAGCACGCCACCCTGCAAACGACGGCTCAGCATCCGCATCAATTCAGGGTTGCGCCTGCCACCGCCGCAGACCACGAAACGCGTTGGCACGCCGGGAATATGCGCGATGCCGCGGGCAATCGCCTCCACCGTGAAAGCGGTGAGCGTGGCCGCGCCATCCACCGGCGCAAGCGCCGCCACAGGCTCGGGCGAGAATGAAAAACGGTCGAGCGATTTGGGTGGCGGCGCCTCAAAATAATCGTGCGTCATGAGGGCTTCGAGCGCCGCCATATCCACTTCGCCTGCCGATGCCATGGCGCCATCGCGGTCCAGTGGTTCGCCCGTATGACGATGCGCCCAATCGTCAATCAGCGCATTGCCCGGACCCGTATCGAAGGCCAGCAGTTCCGGGCCTGTGCCGACATAGGTGATGTTCGAGACGCCGCCAATATTGATGATGGCGACCGGCTCGCGAATGCCGAGACTTTTCACCAGAGCCTGATGGTAAAGCGGCACGAGCGGTGCCCCATGGCCGCCAGCCGCCACATCGGCGGCGCGGAAATCATTGACCACATCAATGCCGGTCAGCGAGGCCAATACCTCGCCCATGCCGATCTGCACCGTCCGGCGACGCTCGGGCTGATGCAGCACGGTTTGCCCGTGAAAGCCGATGACCTCGACATCCTCCGGCTTCAACCCGGCCTGTTTGAGCAGCGCCCGCACCGCCAGCGCATGGGCAAGCGTCAGGTGGCGCTCAGCCTCGGCAATTTCCTCCGGCGCCTTTTCGCCCGGCTCCCAGGTTTTGGCCGCTTCCAGCGCCATCGACAGGAGCAGGCGTTCTTCCGGCTTGTAGGGCTGGGAAAGGCTCGCGCCCTTGCGCACGGCAAAGACCCCGTCCGTTTCCAGAATGGCGGCGTCAATCCCGTCAAGCGAGGTGCCGCTCATCAGCCCAATGGCTCGGATCAAATGGCTCATATCCGTTTTCTCATGGTCGCATTTTCCTTGCGTCCGGACAGCCTGCCGGGCCGGAACGCCAAATTGCGCACAGCGGGGTGAAACCCGTGACGAACCGTGATACATCAGCGCCTTCACAGCAAGATACAGAAGTTTGCCGCAATGACCTTCAAATCCGATTTCCTGAGCGAGCTTTCCGCCCGCGGTTATATCCATCAGGCTTCAGACCCGGAAGCGCTGGACGCCTATGCCGCCAGGGAAACCATCACCGCCTATATCGGGTTTGACTGCACCGGCCCCAGCCTGCATGTCGGCCATCTCATGGGCATCATGATGCTGCGCCGTTTACAGCAGGCGGGCCACAAGCCCATCGTCGTCATGGGTGGCGGCACGACCAAGGTCGGCGATCCGTCCGGCAAGGATGAAGCGCGCCAGATCCTGACCGACGAGACGATTGCCGCCAATATGGCCTCGATCAGGACGGCCTTTGACCGCTTCCTGACTTTCGGCGATGGCCCGACCGATGCCATCATGGTCAATAATGCCGAATGGCTCGACAAGCTCGAATATATCCCCTTCCTGCGCGATTATGGCCGCCATTTCTCGGTCAATCGCATGATGAGTTTTGACAGCGTCAAGCTGCGTCTGGAACGCGAGCAGCCGCTCTCCTTCCTCGAATTCAATTACATGATCCTGCAAGCCTATGACTTCGTTGAGTTGAACCGCCGCTATGGCTGCCGCTTGCAGATGGGCGGTTCGGATCAGTGGGGCAATATCGTCAATGGCATCGACCTTGGCCGTCGCGTCTCGGGCATGGAGCTCTTCGCCGTCACCTGCCCGCTTATCACCACCTCCTCAGGCGCCAAGATGGGCAAGACGGCGTCGGGTGCTGTGTGGCTCAACGCGGACATGCGCTCGCCTTACGAATACTGGCAATTCTGGCGCAACACCGAAGATGCCGATGTTGGCCGCTTCCTGCGTCTCTTCACGGAAATGCCGCTGGATGAAATCAGTCGCCTTGAACGCCTCGAAGGCGCGGCAATGAATGATGCCAAGAAAATTCTTGCGACCGAGGCAACCGCCATGCTGCATGGCCGCGAGGAGGCTGAACGCGCCGCTGAGGCAGCCCGCGCCGCATTTGAAGACGGCGCGATCAGTGCCGACCTGCCGACTGTGGCGATTGCGTCGGCTGAGCTTTCTGCCGGGCTTGGCATACTTTCAGTCTTCGTTATTGCTGGTCTAGCTAAATCGAATGGTGAAGTTAGACGATTGGTGGCCAATTCAGGAGTCAGTGTAAATAACGCCATTATTACCGATCCAATGAAAATAATTACAAAGTCAGACATCACACCTGAAGGCGTCATCAAGCTCTCGCTCGGCAAGAAGAAACATGTGCTGCTGAAGCCTGCGGATTGATTGATTTTCGCCCGTAAGCCTGGATCCCGGGAATAAATCCCGGGATGACAATCTCAAAACGCCAATCC
>Ga0209066_10002548_pt1 | contig 21995 bp, 19 predicted proteins | sample All_14_2_FD_187198 | JGI IMG/M metagenome (GOLD analysis project Ga0209066, IMG submission 187198) | Freshwater microbial communities in response to fracking from Pennsylvania, USA - Allegheny Zone_MetaG_DW_15 (SPAdes) (version 2) ... | reverse complement strand
GCCGGTTACCTCTTGTCTGAATTACAGAAAATCGCCTCGGCGAACGGCTACGATGGCTTTTTTGCAACGACTCTGTCGACAAATAAATCGATGCTCCATCTCTTCAAGAAATATTTTCCCGATGCCATGATCACAGCCAAGGAGGGCGAGATCGAAATCTTGATGAAATTTCCACAGCAACAACCGCCAATCGATACCGCGGAAAATTCCTGAAGCTCTCCGGTGCTGCCAATTTCCCTGTTTCGGCCTTCCCCTTTTATGGACTCAAGAAAATCCGAATGGTCCGCATCAGGCGATATTCGGCTTTACCATGGACGCCTTCCCGGGCGTATCTCGCACAATCGACGTCTACAGGCGAAGTTGACTTCCATCGAAGAGATATCTACCGATGGGGGAAAAAGAGCAAAATCACGGACCACCAGCACCTCCAAAGAAATGGCTGCAAACGGCGATTGAACCTTGCGATGATGGCCACAGTACCAAACGGAAGCGTAGCCGCTGAACGAATAAAATATTGCAGGATCGACTCCAAAAAGATACATCATCAAGCGTAAATGGACTTCGATAAGGAGCCGGTTTTTTTGGAACGCCCTTTCAGGCTGTTAGCAACAGGAGACAGGAGACAGGAGACGGACTGAGCCCGGTACAAGCTTCATCCTTTCCCCTGACAGCCTCCAGGATGACAGGGTACGCAGCCTGAGCAGTTACGTCCAGGCCCTAATATCTCCAGCCGTTCGCGCTGAATAGTCACCAAGAGAACAATTGTATGCGCCAAGGTTTAGCTCTGCCCTTCTACGGGCATTTTCTGCAGAATCCCACCCTGCCGGCCCTCGTTGTCGCCGGCAAACAGTATTCATATCAAGAACTTGGTGAATTGGCGGCAACCATGGCCGCCCTGCTCGCCGCTCCCGGCGACGGCCGGGTCGAACGTGTCGGCATCCTGGCCAGCCGCTCCGTGGAGGCATTTGCCGGGATACTCTCCGCCTGCTGGGCCGGTGTCACCTTTGTGCCGTTAAATCCCAAATACCCTGAAGATCGGCTGGCGACGATCATCAAAAATTCGCAATTGAGCGCCATTGTCCTGGATAGCGCCGGCTGCAAGGCCTTGACCGATACCATCCGGGCGTGCTGTCCATCGCTGCTTATTGCCCCTTGCCTGGATGACCATGTGCTCGGCACGTCGGAGGTTTGCGGCCGGCAGGCCCTGGCCGGGTATGCTCCGATCCCCCCGGCGCAATCGCCGCGCGAGGAGAATGCCTATATCCTGTTCACCTCCGGGACCACCGGCGAACCGAAGGGAGTGATGGTTACCGCCGCCAACGTCGCCCATTTCCTGGCGGTGTCCCAGGACCGTTACCGATTGACTGCGGATGATCGGGTGTCCCAGCAGTCCGAGCTCACCTTTGATCATATCGTCTTCGACCTGTTCATGGCCTGGGGGGCGGGGGCCTCGGTCCATGTGGTGCCGGAGGGCATGGTCATGGCGCCGGCCGAATTCATCAGAAAGCAGGAGCTGACGGTGTGGTTTGCCGTGCCATCCGTCATCACTTTTCTGAAGGGGATGAGATTGCTCAAGCCCGGCATCTTCCCCTCGCTGCGGATTTCGTTGTTTGCCGGCGAGCCCCTGCCAAGGGAGTCGGCCGATGCCTGGCAGGAGGCCGCGCCCAACAGTTGCGTTCATAACCTGTACGGCCCCACCGAGGTGACGGTGGATTGCCTGTGGCAGCCGTACTGTCCGCCGTATGCCGTCACCCCGAACAGGAATGTTATTGCCATCGGCAAGCCTTATGCCGGCATGTATGCGGCCATTGTCGACGGTGACAACCATTTTCTTGGAAGCGGGGAGATCGGGGAGCTTGCCGTTTCCGGTCCCCAGGTCTCGGCCGGATATTGGCACAATCCCGAACTGACCGCCCGGCGCTATCCGCGGTTGGTGCATCCCGAACTCGGGGCAACCACCTGGTACCTCACCGGCGACCTGTCATACCAGGATGAGGATGGGATTTTTCACTATCTGGGCCGGGTTGACAATCAGGTCAAGGTACTGGGGCAGCGGGTCGAGTTGGAGGATGTGGAGTTTCATCTGCGCGCCGTGTGCCAGAGCGATTCCGTCGCAGTCATCGCCTGGCCGGTGGTGCACGGGACCGTCCAGGGGCTGATCGCCTTTGTGACTGACCGCACACTGGATCAGAAGGTCGTCAAAGAGGGTCTCAGGCAGCGTATCCTGGCCTATATGATCCCGCGCCGGATCGTCTGCCTGGAGCAGTTGCCCCTGAACCTGAACGGCAAGGTTGACCGCAAGGCCCTGGCTGCCGTGCTCGAGGCAGAGAAGCCGCAGCATGCCTAGTCTGGCCTCGTTCAAGATCATCCCGCCCATCGACACCTATCCCGTCATCGTCGACTTTGCCCAGACGAGAGCGGGCAAGGTGGCGCTGCTGATCGTTTTCGCCTTCGGGCTGTCCTTCTGTAGCGTGAGCTGGCCCTATACCTCGGCTATCCTGCTGGTGATGACCTTTCTGCCCCGGTACCGGGCCATTCTTCTGGTTGCCGCCACCTTCGGCACGTTTATGCGGAGCGGATGGTCCGATTTTCCTGTCTGGTCGGGCGGCGGGCAGGGGCTACCGGGCGGGGCGCTGTTCAAGCCGTTGATCGTTGCGGCGGTCCTGGTCGCCTTTGCCCTGTATTACCGCGCAGTCAGGCAGGGGAAGGGACGTTGGCTCAGTCAGCGACCGGTCCGCAATCTGCTGGTGTGGTATTGCGGACTGCTTGTCCTTGCCGCCCAGCTGCCGCCGGCCGGTTCAGCGGCGGTCATTGTGTGGGCCTTTGCGATCGTCTTCGGCAAGTATCTCTGGTTTTTCAACTATGCGCTGCTCGACCGCAACGCCAAAGATACCGCGCCGCTGGCCTTGCAGACCGGTCATTTTATCCCTTTCTGGGGTGGATATAATACCCCTTTCCCCAAAGGCGCCGCCTATCTGCGCAAGATCGAGGCCAGGACTCCGGCGCAACTTGCCGTCTGTCAGCTCAAAGGGATCAAGCTGATCTATTGGACCGTGGTCCTGCTGCTCCTGCAGCGCGTGCTGCGGCAGATTTTGTATGGTCATCCCGGCGACTCCTTCCTCGGGATCGACGTTTCGCTGGCGATTCCGTCCTTGAGCGACGTGTTGCATGGCAGGCCGGACGATCCCTATCCGTGGCATATAAACTGGCTGGCCCTGACGGCTAACTTTTTTTACAAGCTGGTGGCGTTTTCGGTGTGGGGGCATGGCATTGTAGCCGTCTGCCGGATGGCCGGCTATAATGCCCTTCGCAATACCTGCAACCCGTTGCGTTCCGCCACCATCGCCGAGTTCTGGAATAGATATTACTATTATTTCAAAGAGTTGCTTGTTGATAACTTTTTCTATCCGGCCTTTTTGCGCTATTGGAAAAACAGGCCGCGTCTGCGCTTGTTTTTCGCTACCATGTCTGCTGCCGGATTTGGCAACGTGCTGTACCATTTTCTTCGCGATATTCATGAGATCATCAACCGTGGACCGTGGGATGCCCTGGTGTCGTTTCATGTCTATATGTTTTACGGGGTGGTTCTGGGGGCGGCCATCGGGCTTTCTCAGCTGTTCGAGAACAAGAAACGTCAGGATATGTCGTGGCTGAAGCGAAACCTTATCAATCCATTTTGCGTAATCGCATTTTATTGTGTTTTGTCGATCTTCGACGACCCCGACCGTAATCTGACCATATTGGATAATTTCGCCTTTGTGCTGCGCCTTTTATAACTTTTCCAGCTCGTTGCGCAACAGGAGCAGATACCCGGAACTGTTACTATCCAACGCTGCTGGAGAGTTACAGTTTTATTCATCTTCATTTGGACTGTGCCATGCCCACAAAAGAAACGTTACGGATTTTTTTGCGCGAGTTGCTTGCTGAATACTGCGAAACATCCGATTTCAGCGATGATACTTCATTGCTGATCAGCGGGATGTTGGATTCCCTGGCGGTATTGCGAATTGTGGTCTTCCTGGAACAGGAGTTCGGGCTCGACTTGTCCGATCAGGGTTTTGATCAGAATGATTTTGATTCGGTGACCAGTATCATGCAAATGATCGAGAGATTCGGTCCAGGGATTACGGGGTAATCTCCGATGCCATGGGCGGCGAACGGTTCAACCTTCGCGACATCTGCGCGGCCCTGGCCCGGTGGGAAGAATAGTTGTTGACCGGCAGGCGCAAGCTCGAATTGCCACACGAATCCGCCGGGCGTCACTGGGAAATCTCGGAGATATGAAACAGCTGAGGGAAGGACTCCTGGAATTACGGATCGATGACGGCCCCAGCTATCGGCTGTACTGCATCAGGAAAGGGCAGGTAATAATCGTGCTCCTGTCCGGTGGCGACAAAAGCAGCCAGAGCGCCGACATTGACAAAGCTATTGCCCTGGCGAAAGAATGGAGAAACTGAACATGGCTGAGAAATTCACTCGATGGGACGCCTCGGACGATCTCAAAACGGAAGAGGATATCAAGGCGTACTTTGAAGCGTGCCTTGATGACGATCCCGGAGATGGGAGTCTTGTGCGTGCAGCATTGGGGGATATCGCCAAAGTCCGCAACATGTCGAAGCTGGCTAGAGATATCGGACTTTCTCGGGAAGGTTTGTATCGGGCGCTGAGCACCGACGGCAACCCGGAGTTTGCCACGATAATGAAGGTGATAAAGGGTCTGGGTTTACGTCTGCATGCCGGAACAATATGATTCATGCCATTCAACGCAAAGAGTCAGATGATGGGCTATTTTCATTATAAGATCTCAATTAAATTGTTTTTTCTAAGCAATCTCTGGCTACTTCTCTTTCACAAAAGTCACCTCGAACGTTCTGCACGACCGATACTTCTGTAATCGGCTAGAAAGTGAGAATGCATTCTTACTATCAAAGGCTTGGAATACATCCAACCCCCTATCCAACAGGATTTTCCAGCCATGATCCGTCACGATATGACGTGCATGAATGGATTTATCAGGGACAAACTCCCAGGAAAATCGAATACCGCCACTGCAGATATTCTCCTGGATACTCATGAGATGGCTTTTCTGCTGATCACCGTTAAACTCGTCTTCAACCGTAATGAGATGCACCTCGACCTCTTCATCGTCGGATTTCAAACGAGTAACAGTTTCGAGCAACTCCATCAGGTTTCGCAGCTGGTGGAATTTTCGAAGATACGGATCATTTCTATTTAATCCAAGCAATTGCTCACATGACAGAATGTTTTCCCTGGCAAGAATATTACTTGCTCTTGCAGGTAAGGCATCCATTAGAAATGGAGATATTACGGTGAATGGTTTCAAACGTGTATTCAAGAAAAGTTATAATAAATCGTGGCTCTATATGAAACTCAGCTCAAAAGTTGAAAACTTCCTGGCTTATCAACAATTCCTGCTTATGCAGGGATGACGTAACACTTCATGGTCATCCATTCCAGCGAAAGCGTGAATTCCGTACTGGTAGCTGAGTTTCCTTAAGAGGCACTTAATAAATTGACTGAAAATTTAAGATGATAGGCCTAAAAGAGCGGATAAACTATCATTCATTCAGAATGAATGCTCTGATCTATTGGTTTTTAATCACATCAGGTCTAAGAACCTATCCGTAAATAAAACCAGCTTTTCTGAAGGCGATTATTGCCGCAGCCATATGCAGCAACGCCAAATAAGTATCGGCGCGCTTTTCAAATCGAACCAGAATTTTCCGAAAGCGATTGAACCATGAATGACTCACCTCAACCACCCATCTCCTTGCTTTCCAACCGGGGTTGTTCTTCTTCAGCTGGATCTCTTCCCCACGCCTTTTTACATGAGGGATGTATCCTTTTGAAATTATGGTCTGCCGTGCTGATGGATAATCATAGCCACGGTCGGCGCAGAGATGCTGATCAACGTCTTCAGGGCGCTCTATGATGATCTCGTCCAATACAAGTTCCAACTGGGTTACATCATGCCGATTTGCTCCGGTCACGACGAGCGATAACGGGACTCCACGGCCGTCCACCAGCAGGTGTCTTTTGCTTCCTTTTTTTTTCCCTGTCCGTTGGGTTCGGGCCAACGGCTTCCTGAGCAAGAGGTGCTTTGGTCATGGCCCCGTCGATACTCTGCCAACTCCAGGCTATACCCTCCATTTCATCATACCCGGCAAGTCCAGAGCGCCAGAGGGAAACAAAGAATCCAGCTTTCATCCAGCGCATGAAATGAGCATGAATGGCGCTGGGGCTGCCAAATCGCTCTTTCGGCAAGGCTTTCCACTGGCAGCCAGTTCTGAGGACAAACAGAATCGCTTCAAAGATCTGTCGTGGCGGCATCGGCTTTCTGCCACCGCCGACTTTACGGATATACTGTTTACTCGAATCACGTTCCGGTTGCGGAATCAGCGATTCTACCTTTTGCCAAAAAGAATCGGATACTTCCCAAGACTTAATTTTAGCCATAATACCCCCAAGAAATATGGTTATTCTTGAGGGCTATTATAGCTTATTTGCATGAGATTTACCACATTATTTACGGATAAGATCTTAATGCACTAAGCGATCTACACATGGATGCGGAAAGCCCTCCGAAATGTCCTTCGCACGTTATGACTATGATGCAGTGTTTCACTACTGCAGCGAGAAGCAGGCGTACGAGGTCATGTTGGCGATTGCTAAATGACCATAGCTCCGGTCTATCGACAGTATCCTCGATAGACCGGATGTCGCAGAGATGCCCTACATCGCATCAGGAGCCGAGCCTATGCAGAGCCACAAGGCAGGCATTCAGGCTTCCTTGCTCATCAGCTTCACATGAACAACCTCGAGACCTTCCCGCTTCACGTTGACTTGGTACATCATTACCAGGGCGGCGCAAAGGAAGCTGGGGATGGCGAAGACAACGAAGTACTGACTGAATGTCAGGCCCCACATCTGCATATAGCCGCCCAGGAGCGGACCGACAATCGACCCGAGTCTGCCGATTGTGAGAGCCCAGCCCACGCCTGTGGAACGAATATGGGTGGGGTATACTTCCCCGCTCACCACGTGCTGGGCAATCTGCGCTCCGATGACAAACACTCCTGTCGCTGCACCGACGAGATAGAGGCTTATGTTGCCGGTAACGATTCCGAACATCCAGATTGCGACACCGCCTGCCAGATAGGCCACGATAAGACCGGATTTTCGGCCGAAACGGTCCATCAGATAACCGAGTAGAAATCCTCCCGCAGTTGCCCCCAGGGCCTGAACAAAGCCAAAGCTATAGCTCTTGACCATTGAAACCCCGGATTTGACCAGGAGTGAAGGGAGCCAGGTGGCAAGACCATAGACAACCAGAAGGTTGCAAAAGTAGGTGGCCCAGATCAGGATGGTCATAACTGCCAGGCGGGGGCTGAAGAGTTCCTTGAAACTGCCGGCAGGCGGGGTGACAGGCAGGGCCAAATCCGCCGTTTTCCACTCCCGAGGTTCAATTCCCGCGGCATTCTCCATCCTGCGGAGCTCTTTGACGGCCGATTCGAGCTTCCCTTTTGAGACGAGAAAGCGGATCGATTCAGGCAGATAGAAAACTAAAACGGGAACAAAGAGGATTGGTAAGAACCCGAAAAGCAAAGGCAGGCGCCAGCCGTAAGAGGGGATTACCAGCATGCCGGTCAGCCCCGCTACGGCCCAGCCGAAGGTGAAGCCTCCGAACATTGCCGTTACGGCCTTTGCCCGGATGCGGGCGGGAGCGAACTCGGAGACCAGGGTAATGGTAAGGGGCATGGCACCGCCCATTCCCAAGCCGGCGAGGAAGCGGAGGATACAGAATATCTTGAAATTGGGGGCCCAATAGGCGGCACCGCTGAAGATCGTGAAAATAATGAGGCAGATAATCAGCCCCATTTTACGACCGATCTTGTCGGCGATCATACCGAAGCCGGCCGCCCCTATCATAAGGCCAAGGAAGCCATACGAGGCTATGGAACCAGCTGTCACGGGGGTCAGGTTCCACTCTTTCATCAGATGCGGCATGATGTAGGCAATAATTTGCGAGTCATAGCCATCGAAGATCAGAACCAAGCCGGCTAAAGTAAAGATAAGGGCATGAAATCGATTCAATCTCAATTCGTCACACCACTGGATGATGGTGGTCGAAGGTCCGTTCTGCATCCTTTTCGTTTTGTCAGGTGGCTGCATAGTCATCCTTGTTCCCCTTTCTCAGTTTCCAACATCATGGCCCGGCCAGGCCGGGCCGATTAGATTGCCTCTCGCCAATTTTCACTGCGCTTGGAGTTTCTCCGCGATCATGGTCCTCAAAGACACCTTGTTCAATTTACCAACATTGGTCAGCGGCATGGAATCGAGCAGTTCAAGGCGCTCGGGCAGCTTGAACTTGGCGATCCGCCGCTCTTCCAATAGAAAGCGATTCAATTCGGCCAAGGTCAGCTCTTTGCCTGGCTTGAGCACAACGAATGCACACATCCTCTCGCCCAACACCGGGTCCGGCATGGCCACGCAGGCACAAATATTTATCTGGGGTGCGGCGAGAATATGGTTTTCCACCTCTTCTGCGCTGATCTTTTCTCCGCCTCGATTGATACAATCCTTCAACCTGCCCTCCACAATCACATTACCGCTGGGATGCAGCCGGACCAGATCGCCGGACTTATAGAACCCATCGACGCTGAAGGATTTAGCGTTGTGCTCCGGAGAACGATAATAGCCCCGAATGGTGTGGGGTCCCCGGCACCATAGCTCGCCCATCTCTCCGGGCTTCGCATCCTCGTCGCTTACCGGGTCCACTATTCTGAACTCGTCGGCCGGGGATTGCGGACGCCCCTGGGTCGTAAAGCGCACCTCATCGGGATCATCAAGGCGGGTCCAGAGGAGTGGCCCCTCCGCCATGCCGAGGACTTGTTGGACATCGCAGCCAAGTTCCGGCCTGATGCGCATGGCAACTTCGGGGTTGAGCTTCTGGCCGCCGGTGAGGATCATGTCCAGCGACCCGACATCGTAACCGTTGCGATCCGGGTAATTGAGCAGCGCGATGATCAAGGCCGGAACTGCGGTCCAGTGGGTGGCCCGATACCTGGCGATCAACTCCAAAGCGGACTGTGGAGTCGGTGAGTCACTCAATATTTCACAACCGCCGCGCGAGGCCAATCCCATGAATCCGGGGCAGGCAATGGCGAAGTTGTGCTGCTGGGGAACGGCCATCAGCATGATGGTACTTTCGCTCAGGTCGCAGACTTCAGCGTTACACAGGAAGTTGTAGGCGTAATCGTTGTGTGTTCTCGGTATGAGCTTCGGTATACCGGTAGTCCCACCCGACAACTGGAGTACCGCCGGCTCGTCGGGATCGGGGCGGGGCAGGATCCCGGCATTGATATGTTCCTCTATGGGGTCTGCCAGCAGCATATCCAGGGAGTGGAAGCCCGGTCGGGGCTCACCGCCGGTTACCAGGACCAGATCGAGTGAGGGGGCTTCACGCATGATGTTTTCCGCCATCTGCTGCTTATCTGTCTTGTGGTATACAGATGAGATGGCCATTCCTTTCGCCTCGGCATGTTTGGCAAAAAAGCCAATCTCGGCCTCCTGGTGCGGGGGAAGGGCCATGATGGGGATACCGCCGGCCTTGATGATGGCGAAATAGGTCAAGAGCACTTCCGGCTGATTGGGGATCTGCAGAATCACCCGATCATAAAGCTTGAGTCCGAGAGCATTGAGATGGAGAGCCAGCCGGGTGACCAGCTTCCCGAATTCCTGGTAGCTATAGGTTCGACCATCTTTCGCCGAGACCAGCAATGTGTTGGATGCAAAGCGCTCGAAGCATTCATCCATGACTTCGCTGATGGTCTTGTCCAGCCAATACCCTTCCCTACGGTAACGTTGAGCGAATTCAGACGGCCAGGGAACGAAACCTTCCATACCTTTCTCCTTTCATTGCCTCCACCGGAAGCCGGTGAAGAACGTTGAATGTGGTTAGATGCGCACTCCGACCTTGTTTGCATTTGGTCAGATGCGCACTCCTGCCTCGTAAAGCCTTCATATAGAGCCTAAGAGACGGCGAGCGATCCTTCCGACTCGGGGCTCGCGAAATACATTCAAAAACTGATGTTGAGTCATTTTGCCCATTCCATAAAAATTGTTGTCGATATTGTTCGACGCTGTTGAAAGGAGAGAAAGCAATTTGTATGCCATTAATTATATCGAGTTATATCAATACTATATTTTTTTGTTGGTTAGATTATTTGAAACAAATTTTCAATAAACGTTGAAGATATTCTACAATCAGAGTAGGTGATGGCCTTGTCGAGTATGGGCCTCGATGGCCGATTCAATTTCCCGGTTCATGGAAGCCGGGAGATATGAGAGGCAGATTCAAACCGGTTGCAGGCAAAATCCTGCCGGAAAGAGAACAGAAGACTCTCGAAGGAGTTGAGCCAGGACTGGATGGAGATTACGGTGGACTACACGACACTGGACATCTGCTCGGTACGCGATCTGAGCAGATGTCAACGATTGAAATTGCTTAGAACTCCGGAGTCAGAAGAATCCGTTTTTCAGGTGACGTGTGATGCGCCTCCGCGAATGCTTCCCGGATGGTACTCATGGGACGGGTCTGCACGAAGGGGCCAAGGGAGATCTTGCCGCTGAGCACCAGCGCCTGCGGATAATATTCCGGCAGACAGCGCCAGGTGCCGATGATTTCGAACCCAAGCGCCTGATACGCCGATGCGAAGAAAGAACTGGAGCGGGGCGGGGTTAAAAGCCCCTGTCCCCGCCACAGGACATCAATGCAAAAAAACGGGTGGCTGGCCTGCCGGCGCTTCACAGGTTATCAAGACGATAACCATCGTCATTTGGCAGGCAAGAAGGTCTTTATTTAATGTGTTCCAGCATGTCGTCAACATTGTCAACCAGGTAGTGCGAGACATCTCTGGCTTTGGGGTTCCTTGGATCACTCCAATCGTAAAAGCCTTTTCCCGTGCTGGCTCCGTGTTCGCCGTTTTGGACCATCCTCATTAGCGTCAGCGGCGGGTAGAGTCGCGGATCGTTGGAGGCTTGATACATCTGGAGCGCAACACGGAGCATGGTCGGAGCTGTCACGAAATCGTGGAGTTTGAAGGTACCCTGCGGGTGTCCGAGGCTGGTATTGAGGCCGATGTCGCCGTCTTCCACCTTGATTTTGCCTTGTTCAAGCAACCTGACGGCATCCAGCATCTGCGGCATCAGGAGCCGGTTGACCCAGAACCCGGGAATGTTGGGCGCGAGAAAGGGAGACTTCTTCATATCGAGCAGGGTCTGACGGGTGTACTCCACCGTTTCAGCACTGGTTTTTGCTCCTGGCACCACCTCCACGCCCGGCATAAGCGGCACGGGATTCATGCCATGGGTAACGATCGCGCGGTCGGGCCTTCCGCAAGCGTCCGCCATCGGGTCGATGTCCAGACTGCTGGTGTTCGACCATAGGACCACCTTTTCTGAAAGCTGCGGCATGAAATCAGCCAGAACCGTGCACTTGAGCTTCAGATCTTCGAATATCGCCTCCAAGAAGACGTCACAGTCATTGACCGCCGCGATGAACGCATCTTTGTCCTCGTGGATGGTGATGTGCGAAGTGGTGTTGGGGATGAAGGCGGGATCGTCGTTCTTGAATTTCTTGGCGACGGAGGCAGCCATCTTCTCGCAACCGGGGATCACCCCGGTGAGCCCTTTGGTGTTGGCGTCGAAACAATGCACATCATGGCCATTCATGGCAAATTGCGTGATCCACCCCCTGCCCATGATTCCGGTTCCCAGTACGGCAAATTTCATCTTCTGCTCCTTTCGGTGTTGTAGAGGTTTGTTTTTCACCTGGCCCCAATCTCTGAATGGAGTCAGGATTTTTATCTTTGGATCAGTTGTGTCGTCGGTTTCAACCGCCGGAAGGTCCCCAAGAGCCTTGCTCCCAGGCATTTTGCAACGCCTCGGCGGTTGCGACCCGCAGCCGGGGCCAGAGCACCGTCTTGCGGTACAAATCAAGGCAGGATTGGTGAACCTCGGGTACCGGCGCGGCGCAGACATCTTCCACGATTACAGTGTTAAAGTCGTGTTGCAATGCATCCAATACGGTGGAGAGGACACAAAAATTGGTTGTGATGCCCGCCACGGCCAGAGTGTCGACGCCTAGCGTACGGAGAGTCTGGTCCAAATCGGTTTTATAGAAAGCTGAAAAACGCCGCTTGGGCAGGATGTGGTCCCCGGGCTGGGGGGGTAATTCGGGAATCACCGATGCCCCGAAAGTACCGCGTAGAGAATGTGGCTGCAAACGGCTTTCAAAAATTGCGTCTCCGGGCAGGAAGCTATCGTTGGCGAAGATGACGGGTATGCCAGCTGCGCGGCATTTACGCAACAGTGCCACCAGCGCCGGCACGATCGCCATCCCCTCACGTTCAATAGCAGAATGTTTTCCTGTCTTCAGATTGTCTACTAACATGTCAATGACTGCGATTGCTAATTTCACGGCATCTCCTGTATTGCGGAATCGGTGGAGGTGATAGGGTGATGGGTAGCCGCTATTTTCGGGTTCATCCAAATCTGTTGTGGAATTTTGATGGTCGACTCTTTCGTCAAGGGTATATACAGCAAATTTGATACCACAACAATATTTCTTGTTTTGTTAGGATATTATCTTTTTCATTTCAGGTGCATTTGAAACTATTTTTCAATGTGATGTGAAAATAAACTTCAATCGAGCTATGTTGTTGTCTGGCGGAGAATGGAAGTGTATTATATTATCTTGAGCGTGAGCTATTGAGCCGCCAGTCAGAGTTTTTTCTTGATGTCTCTTTTTTGAACGGAATCTTCTATAACTCACTCAGGCCCAGTGTATACGTTCAATTACGGAGCCCGAAATGGATGCAAAGGAGTTCTTCCATCAACGCCATGAACAGCTCGTGGATTCATGGTTCCGGTCGCTGTCCAACGACCGCTCCACCCGCTATTATCGCGAACCGTCTCAGGATCTCCGGGCCCGCCTGAACCGAGCGGCGGTAGCCTTCCGCCAGGTGATGCTTCATGACGACTGGAGCGACTTGAAAGAGTTCATTACTCAAATAGCCCAGAAGAGGTTTAGCCAAGGTTTCAAGGTATCGGAGGTACAGAAGGCCTTCGAGCTCTACCGCCAGACTGCGATTCCGTTGTTGTTTGCCGATCTTGAATTCGGGAAATTGGAACCAATCCTCTTGAAACTGCAGGAATCCATGGTTTTCGCCATCACTCAATTTTCCGAGTACTTCCAGGGCATTCACGAAAATTTCCTGCGAGACCATAATAAAATCCTCGAACAGGAGATCGAGGCCCGTACCCGCGAGCTCGCCGAGTCCAGGCAGAAGTACAAGACCCTGGTCGAAGATATCAACGACGGCTTCTTCGTTCTGGCTGAAGGCCGCATAGTTTTCGCCAATCGCTCCTTCGCCCTCATGCACGGATATGAGCATGCCCAGGTGCTCCAGAAGAGTTATCTGAATTTTATCGCCGAGGAACACCGGGAGGTCGTCCGTGAGGCCTACGAGTCGGGCCTCAAAAACGGCAAGGTCCCGACCCGGTATGAGCTTCTGCGTCTCTGCCGGGACGGGAGCAAGCTGCCGACCGAAATCATGGCCAAAAGGACCATGTTCGGCGACCAGCCGGCCAATATTGGGATCTGCCGTGACATCAGCGAGCGGGTGGAACTGGAAAAACGCACCCGGGAGACGGAGAAGCTCAAGGCCCTCGCTCAGCAGGCCGCCGCCCTTGCCCATGAGGTGAGAAATCCGCTCTCCACGGTGAGGATGAATCTCCAGATGTTTTGCCGCTCCGAGAAGGATCCCAAAAGTCTGCGGCTGTTTGAGGCCAGCCTCGCCGAAGTGGACCGGATAGAAAAAAGTCTCAAGGATATGCTGGATATAAGCTTCCCTTTGCGACTCACTCGGGAGCCGGTGGATCTCCGGCAATTGCTGACGCACTGCCTGGAGAGCATGGCTCAGCGCCTGGCCGACAATCAGGTCAGGGCCTCTCTCAGGCAATATCGTCATGTTGCCATGATCAAGGCGGATCCCCATCGCCTGGAGCAGGCACTGATCAATCTGCTGTTCAATGCGGTTGAAGCGCAGCCGACCGGGGGCAGAATAGCAATTTCCATTCGGCCACATAATGTAGCGGCGGATGCCTGGGTCGAGATATTGATATCGGATCAAGGTCCAGGTGTGCCCAAGGAAATGCTGCCGTACCTTTTCGATCCCATGTTCAGTCAAAAAATCAGCGGCAACGGGTTGGGCCTGCATAATGTGAAACGAATCATCGAGGCTCATGGCGGCTCGGTGCGGGCGAAGCTGAACCGACCACGGGGCATGGGTTTTCATCTCCTGTTGCCGGTGGAGTGAAACAATGCGGGTTCTCATCATAGATGATCAGTCCTCCCTTCTGGAGTCCATGAGAGAGTTTTTCGAAGGGCGAGGCTGGGAAGTTTCCACCGCCCTGCGAGGAGACCAGGGTTTGGAGTTGGCCCACAGCTTCAATCCTGCGCTGGTGGTTTTAGACCTGAGGCTCCCTGACATGGACGGGCAGAGCGTTCTGGAGCGATTACGGCAGGAGATGCCGGGCACCCAGGTGATTGTCGTCACGGCCTTTCAGGACATGGGGAACACCATCGGCTGCATCAAGCTCGGGGCCTTCGACTTTATTCACAAGCCTATAGATATCAACGAACTGGACGCTGCGCTCGATCGTTTTGCCAAAGTAAGCGTTGCCCAGAAATCACAGCAGCAACCCGATCCGGCAATATTGAACCGTTCTTCCGTAGGCAACTCGTACATTGTGGGAAAGAGTAAACCAATGAAAGAGGTCTTCAAAAAGATCGCTATGGTTTCGGACTCCAAGGTCACGGTGTTGATCCAGGGGGAGAGCGGCACCGGAAAGGAACTGATCGCACGGGCCATTCACTATCAGGGCTCCTTTCGGGAACTGCCGTTCATGGTTGTCGATTGCTCGACGCTGGTGGATACACTTACGGAAAGCCAACTTTTCGGCTACGAGAAGGGTGCCTTCACCGGGGCTGATATCACCCGGAAAGGGACGCTCGAACTGGCCGGGGAAGGAACGATTTTTTTCGATGAGATCGGCGAACTGCCGCTGCGGCTGCAAAGCAAGCTGCTGCGGTTTCTGCACGAGAAGGAATTTGCCAGGGTGGGAGGGAGTGAGCTCATGCATTCCGATGCCCGTATCCTGGCCGCCACCAACCTGGACCTGACCCGGATGGCCTCCGAGGGGCATATGCGGACGGACCTGTTATACCGTCTGCAGGTGGTGACCATTCACGTTCCGCCGCTCCGCAACCGACGTTCCGATATCCCTCTTTTGGCCTGCCATTTTCTCGATAAGATGAGTCGTAAGTTTAATATACCTATCAAGACCCTCACATCAGGGGCAATGAATCAGCTGGAAAACTATCCCTGGCCCGGCAATGTCAGACAACTTGAGAACTGCCTGACCAGAGCGGCGGTATTGACCAAGGCCTCGGTGCTAACCAATCAGGACATCATGAGTGCCTTATCGGAAACGCAGGGGGAGATCTCGAAAAATGTAGTGCTCAAGACCCTGGCAGAGGTCGAGAAGGAGCACATTCTCAGTGTAATGGCTAGTAAAAACGGGAGATTGGGAGATGTGTGCCAATCTTTGGGGATCAGCAGGCCGACTCTGAGAACCAAACTGCGGCAGTACGGTTATGAATAGGAAATAGAACGATTGATTGCCACTTTTGACGGATCTTCCCTGCTAAATGTTTATATATCAGGGAATTGCAGAATGTGGTGCGAAGGGCGGTGATGTTCTCCGCCAAGGAGATCATCAACCTGGAAGACCTCAATTTCCTGGAAAACCCGCCGCGACTGGTTCCTGACCACGCAAACTACGAGGATTTTGAAGTCAACGGCAGGTTTGAGGCCTACAAGGAGGCAAAAGATCGGGCCATTGATGATTTTACGCAAAAATATATCACCGCCCTGCTGAAAAAAACTCGGGGGAACGTCTCCCAGGGGGCCGAACTGTCGGGAATATCCAGAGTTGCCCTGCAAAAGATCCTGAAGCGGCATGAAATTGACGGAGCTGAGTACCGGTAACCCGCATTCTCGCCCATTGTGCCGGAATCTTGTGATCCGTCGCCGAAATGAAATCGGCGATGGCGTTCAGGTGCGGTCTCATGTCCACCGATAGGACCTTCACCCGGAGAGCGATTTCAGAAGATTTCTTTCGGCCTGACCTGCCTTCTCATCCGCGTACCAGATTGACTCAAACTCCTCGTCGCCATCCTCCGTATAGTCTTTCCGTCACCCAGATCGCCTTCCGCAGGATGATCTTCATGTTTCGCATTGCCAAAGGCAACGGCGCGTAAACTTGCCGCCTTCATGTGCAATAATCACCGAAATTTGGCAACACTATTGTCATGGTATCAACAAATCCGACTTCGTATGAAGTATCAGCTCTATGTACATGCCTCACCGTTTACCTCAGGTTCTGATCACCTGCATCCCGTTTACCGCAAGTTCCGATCGCCAGCATCCTGTCGCAGCGCGGCGATGATTCCCTGCAGTTCCCAGGCCCCGGTCAGTTCGAGAAACACATCCTCAAGGTTTTTTGCCCCCGCTACCGCCTGTGTCCGCAGTTCCTCGACACTCCCGGTGATGGTGAGGCGGCCATGCTGGATGATGCCGATCCGGTCGCACAGTTCCTCGGCGATCTCCATCGAATGGGTGGAGAGAAAGATTGCCGTCCCCCGGGCCGCCAGCGACTTGAAGAGCTCCTTGACGATCCGCGCGCTCTTCGGGTCGAGCCCGACCATCGGTTCGTCGACGATGATCAGCGGCTGGTCGAGCATGAAGATCGAGGTCATGATCAGCTTCTGGCGCATGCCGTGGGAATAGCCCTCGATCAGGTGGTGGCGCCAGTCGCCGAGGTCGAACAGTTCAAGGTAGCGGCCGGCCGCTGCCAGGACCTTGTCGGGGGCGTGATGGCGGTAGAGGCTGGCGATGAAGCGCAGGTATTCGTCGCCGGTCAGTTTTTCGTAGAGGAAGGGACGGTCGGGGATGTAGCCGGTGAGCCGTTTGCCCTCGAGGGGGGCGCGGGCGAGGTCGTGGCCGCAGATCGTCACTGTGCCGGCCGATGGCCGCAGCAGTCCGGCCAGCATCTTGATGGTCGTGGTCTTGCCGGCCCCGTTGGGGCCGAGGAAACCGTAGATTTCGCCGGCCGCCACCGTCAGGCTGACAGCGTCGACGGCGGTGAAGCTGCCGAAATTCTTACTGAGATCATGAAGGTCGAGCACAGTGGCGGTCATCGCTGATTGCGTCCTTTGTGGTCCGGCGTCGCCGGGGAGGCGGCGGCAGGCGGCAGGGGTTCGATTGACAGTTGACCGAGCAGGGCGCCGATGCGGATCTGGTCCCTGAACTCGCCCTCGACGAACTTGATGTGGCCGAGATCGGCCGGCAGCTGGTTGGTGGTGGTGTCGACCGTGATCCACTGCCCGTCGATGCAGACCTCGTTCCAGGCGTGATAGTAGAAGGCGTCCTTCAGGAACGTCACCCCGGCGACGATCCGGCAGGGGATGCCGGCGGTGCGGGCCAGGGCGGCGAAGAGCACGGCATGCTCGTTGCAGTCACCGATGCGGCTGTCGAGGATCGTCAGGGCGTCGGGCAGGCCGAGCACCGGCCGTTTTTCCAGGTTGTCGTGGACCCAGGCGGCGATTGCCCTGAGCTTCTCGACCGGCGCGGTCCGGCCGGCGGTGATCTTCTCTGCCACCTCCGTCAGCTGCGGATGACCGGTCTGCACCATCCGGGTGGCGGCCAGGTCGGCGGGGTTGGTCGTGCAGGCCGGAGATGCGCCCGGGACCTGCGGCAGCGACTCGCGGTCGATTGTCAGGATGCCATCCGCGTACCGCTGGCGGCCGGAATGCAGGGCAAACCCGCCGTCGTCGGGGAAATGGAGGCGGTAGCGGATCCGTTCCAGGCCGTCGAGCCTCGGCATGACGCCGTTCAATCGGGCCGCCACCGCCGCCAGCAGTTCCGGAATCTCTTCGCTTTGCGCCAGGGCCTTGAATTTCGATTCCTTGAGGAAGACGAAGCCGGCCGGCGATTCCTCCTTCAGGACGTCGCCGCGGTCATCGAGCCAGGAACTGATCCGGGCCCCGGCGACAGTTTCGATGAAATGGTGAAGATTCTGCACCCGGCCGTGGATCAGCACCTTGTCCCGGCCCCGGTACTCGACCACCGAGTCCTTGGCGGCCAGCGACAGGGGATCGAACCAGGGGATGCGGATCTTCTCCCCGACCTTGATTCCCTTGTGCAGCAGATAGTCGCGGCGCGAGGTGGAGAGCATCGGCGGCGCCGGCAGTGCAATCCGTTCCCTGATCGTCGAACCGCCTGTCGTGAGGGTGAAGCTGACGTTGTTGCCGGAGGAACTGCCGTCGGCCTGCATCCGGTAGAACGGGGAGCGGAAGGAGAAGGTGAAGTCCTGCAGCCGGCTGTCGGCGGTCATGATCGCCTCGAGATGGAGGTTGATCGGATGCCTGCCGCCGGCGACGTTGAGAATCATCGCCGCCTTCTGATCCAGGGTGATGCGGCCGTCGGCGCGGGGCTCGAAGGTCGTGGCGACGTAGCCGATCTTGCGGTCGTGGAAATAGATCCCCTGGTACTCTTCCTGCTCGGCCCTGGCGATGGCCGATGATTCCTCCGGATTGACGGTGGTGATGAAGAAATCGCGTTGCAGCAGAGAACCGAAGAGGATCAGCCAGAGGAGGAAGATGATGGTTTTGATGAGTGGGGCCGGGGACCGGAACGCGAGCTGTTTCATTGCCCCACTATAGCAATTCGGTCGCAGCTTGTGAATGGCTGATGGTGATGATATCGGTCAGTGCCGTTTGCCTGCGGTGGCACTTCCTGGGAAACCGCTGCCCTGCGGGCCGCCGGCGAACACTCGGGTGCAGATTCGCCTTTCCCTCCGGCGAATTTCAGTTTACAGATGTCGTCAAAACCCGAAGTTCATTGCATCTGCTGTCTTTCAAAAAAAGGTCTGCCATGTTCGTCTCCCTCCAGCCGTTGGTCCTGGCCTCGAATTCGCCGCGGCGCCGGGCATATTTCGAAGATCTCGGGCTCGAATTCACGGTGTGTTCGGCCGACATCGATGAACAGCCCGGGGCCGATGAAGATCCTGAACACCTGGTCTTGCGGCTGGCCCGGGACAAGGCCCTGGCAGTCTGCCGTCTTTTCCCGGGGAGCTGGATAGTCGCCGCCGATACCGTCGTCTGTGCCGACGGCGAGGTCCTGGGCAAGCCGCGAAATCCCGATGAGGCGGTCGCCATGCTGCTGGCGCTTGCCGGGCGGGAGCACACGGTCCGAACCGGGTTCTGTTTGACCTGTGCGGCTGAAGGGGTTCTGGTGCTGCGCTCGGTGATCTCCTCGGTCTGGTTTTCAAGCTTCGACGAGGACGTGGCGCGGGTCTATGCGGCAACCGGGGAACCGCTCGACAAGGCCGGTGGTTATGGCATCCAAGGGAAGGGGGCCTTTCTCGTTGAGCGGATCTCGGGGTCGTATTCGAACATCGTCGGCCTGCCGCTCTGCGAAGTCCTTCAGGAACTGCATCGCTACAAGATTATCGCTCCGCTCCATCGGGCCGGGTGATTGCCGGTCACACCGGGTGATCGCCGTTGCCGGCCGGTGAGTGAAAAGAACTGCTTGCATTGCTTGACTTTCATGGTTGAGCTGTGTAATCAATTGAAGTGCATATTCCCAGATTGATTGTGGAAAATCGATGCAGTTGCCGTTGCGGCATGGACTTGGCAAGAGATTGTGCCGCCGGATATTTTTTCGCGACGGCCGTCCCGGGGCCGCACGGATCCGCAGCCATTCTGTTCCGGAATGGGGGGCCTGCAACAAGAGATGTTCACCGTCAACAGGTTGTCGACATGGTGTCGGAGGTCGGCAGCTTTCTTTCTCAGGAACCGGAACCATGAAAGTGACTGACAAGCTGCGTGATGCGCTCGAGACCCTTAAGGCCTTGAACAACGCCGTTATGACTGTTCGCCTGTATCCGCCCCTCGCTCCCCAGGTCGGCAATGCGGTTGAACGCGGGTACAAGGCAGTGAAGCAGTTTGTCCGTCAGCATGGCGACCTTGTCATCAGCCTGCAGGGAAAAAAGCCGGTTCTCTGTGGTGAACGTGTCCCCGACTCGGTGCTGCAGACCATCACCAATCTCGTGATCTACCGCCATCTCGAGGTCCTCGGGGTCGATTTTCTGGTCTTGAAGTCAAAAATCGACCGCCATGTCTTCGGTCAGATCATCTCCATGTTCACCGCGGGCGTCGACAAGATCAGGAGTGAGGGTGGAGGGCGCGAATTTGCCCGCACCCTCAATCTCAGCGGGTATTTCCCGGAGGAGTACCAGTTTGTCGAGGAGGATGAAGAGGATGCGGCGGGCAGGGCCTTGATCGCTTCCGTCCGCCAGGATTGTATGAACTGTCTCCTCGGGAGGGGGCAGAGCGGACCAGTCGATGATGACCTGAGAACCGGAATGCAAAATCCGTACCAGGCTGCGACGACAGTAGCCGGTGCGGCCGCCACGCTGTTTCTCGATTTTCGCCGGCACAGAAAGGTTGCCGTTGTTCCGGAATTTACGAAGATGCTGATGACGGCCGGAGACCTGATCGACACCTGCAATGCACAGGCGACAGCGGTTCAGACCGCCGATCTGCTCTGCACTGGGCTCGATGACACGTCTCTGGTGCTGCTCATGGTCCAGTCGTTTCCCCAGGGATTCGGGGCCGTGCTCTTCGAGGCCCTGCTGGACCGGATCGAAACCGAACAATTCGGCAAGGTCATCGACCATCTGCGGCGGCAGGAAGTGATCCTGCGCCGGGCCGGTGATCCGGAGGCGGCTGGGAGAGAGCTGCTCACTGCGACCCTGAAAAAGTTGCTTGCCAGCGGCAAAGGCCGGCACTTTCTCGGTCTCGAGAAGGCGAAGAAAATTATGGAGGCCGGGGAGCGGGAACGGCAGGCAAAACGGATCAGCACTGGTCTGCAGGCCCTGCTCCAGGGCGACCTTCGCGGATTGGAGAACAATGAGCTGGTCATGGGCATCCCCCCCGCCATCCAGCAGTGGCTGGAGAGCGGAAAGGATGACCAGGCCGTTGCCCTGCTGACACTCCTGAACAAACAGTTCCGGGAGGGAGACGACGCGCTGCAGGCCAGGTTGATCCAGAGTCTCGCGATCATCGGCGAGAACCTCGTCGCCGGGAAGCGCTGGGATCTGCTGGTGAAAATCATCGAAGCGGTGCTGCTGTGGTTTCGCAGGTCGGAGGCGGCCGATTTCGTTTACGAAAAAATCGCCGTTCTCCTTCATGCCTTCATGGACCAGGCCTGGAAGAGGGGGAACATCACCGCCGGCGACCGGATTCTCGAGACCTTCTTTCAGATTCGCGCCGGCATCATAGAGAAATCTCCGGATGTGCAGGTTCTCGTCGGGCGAATACAGGACCGGGAAATCGATCGCTCGGCCCTGCCGGGGCTATTGCAGGAATATCTGGACGACCCCTTCAATGAACAACGCGGTCGTCGCTTGAGCATGCAGGGGGCGGTGGTCGGCCGCTTCCTGGTTCATGCCCTGCTGCATTCCGACAAAACCGACGACCGGCTCAGCATCTTCAATCTCCTGACCTCTACCGGAAAAATATTGCTTCCCATCCTGCGCGAGCTGCTTCCGGAGCCGATGCCCTGGCATGGCAAGCGCAACCTGATCAGACTGCTGGCCGGCACCGGCGAAGAACAGGATATCGATCTCGTCACCCCCTACCTTTTCCATGACGATCTGCGGGTTCAGCGTGAATCCTTTGACTGTCTGTACCGGATCAGCGGCGATCGGAAAAAGGAGGTGCTGCTGCGGGTGGCCTCGGAAGCGGGCGAACTGCTGCGGTTGGATGCGGTCAAGGCGCTGGT
>Ga0209066_10002547_pt1 | contig 22014 bp, 21 predicted proteins | sample All_14_2_FD_187198 | JGI IMG/M metagenome (GOLD analysis project Ga0209066, IMG submission 187198) | Freshwater microbial communities in response to fracking from Pennsylvania, USA - Allegheny Zone_MetaG_DW_15 (SPAdes) (version 2) ... | reverse complement strand
ATCAGCCGCAAGAAATACTTAAAAATGGTCCAAGGGGGATTCCTAAGATGAATAAGAAAGCCAATGCCGGCACCGCGAAAATCGAACAGGCGCAAGTGACGACCGGCGGCTCAGTTAAACTGAACACTGAACCTACCCCTGAGATTTTGTCCGTATGGGAAGCCGTTCATGAGTCCCTGCGTGCCGAGTACGGCGAAGCCGTTTTCCGTTCCTGGCTGAAACCTATGCAATTGCAGGCGTTTTATCAGGGTACGCTTGAAGTATCGGTGCCCACACGCTTTATGCGTGACTGGATCGGTTCGCATTACCATGACCGTATCGTGGCCCTGTGCCGCGAAGCGAATGGCGATATCCAGCGCGTACAGATTGTTGTGCAAGTGCAGGCCCTGCGTGATGCAGGCGCTGCCACCCGCACCGGTGACGCACCCGATGTATCGGCTGCTGCCCGTGCCGGCGAGCCTGACATCTATTCAGAATTGTCCTCACCACTGGACCCACGTTTTACCTTCGACACGTTTGTTGTCGGCAAGCCGAACGCATTTGCCCACGCCGCCACGCGCCGCGTAGTCGAAGCCAACGGCATGCCATTTAACCCGCTGTATATTTATGGCGGCGTCGGCCTTGGTAAAACACATTTGATGCATGCGATGGCCCACGCCCTGCGTGAAAAACAAAGCCGCAAGGTTGTTTATCTTTCAGCCGAAAAATTCATGTACCAGTTTGTCCGCGCCCTGCGCCGTCAGGATTCCATGAACTTCAAAGAGCAGTTCCGCTCGGTCGACGTTCTGATGATCGACGACATCCAGTTCATTGCCGGCAAGGATACGACGCAGGAAGAATTCTTTCATACGTTCAACGCCCTTGTTGACCAAGGCAAACTGATTGTTATTTCAGGCGACCGCGCACCGATGGACCTTGAAGGCCTTGATGAACGCCTGCGTTCACGCCTGGGCTGGGGCCTTGTTGCCGATATCAAACCATCCACGTTTGATCTGCGTCTTGATGTCGTCAAATCGAAAGCCGCTTTGATGAATGTTGAATTGCCACAGGATGTCGTTCACTTCCTCGCAGGTAAAATCACATCCAACATTCGCGAACTGGAAGGGGCCTTGAACCGCTTGGCTGTCCACCGCGATATGACCGGCGCGCCTTTGAACCTAGACATCACGCAGGAAGTTCTGTCCGACGTGCTGCGTTCCTACGAACGCCGTATCACGATTGATGAAATACAGCGCAAAGTGGCCGAGCATTACAACCTGCGCCTGACCGACATGCACTCGGCACGCCGCAGCCGCAACGTGGCTCGTCCACGTCAGGTTGCCATGTATCTGTGCAAAAAACTGACCACACGCTCACTGCCTGAAATTGGCCGTAAATTTGGTGGCCGTGACCACACAACGGTGATGCATGCTGTTAAAAAAGTTGAAGAGCTGATGGGCGGCGATAATTTATTTGCTGACGAAGTCAACGGTGTCCGTCGCTTGCTGAAAGGTGACTGATCGTTAACCGGTTTCCTTCCTAGGAAATAGAGAACCCGCCTGGTGGCGGGTTCTTTTATTATACGATTTTTATAGGCGTACCGCTGCTTCGCGCGGCAACACTTTCGGGCCCCAGGCCGCGCCCATCACTTGCCCTACAATGGTTGCCACCGCCACACGGTCACCATTATGGCCTGCCGCAAGGTCGATTGTTCTTTTAAACAACGCAGCAAACGAACCATGCCTCCCTATACCACCGCCCGCGGGCACAGATGTAAGGGCATAGATGGTCTGCGCCCATACAGGCACTGCGGCCGAGGGTGTTTTAATATCGAGTACAGATGCCAGCTTGTTTATAGCGCCAGAATTGAACGGCTGGCTGAAGGCGTTTGCACTAGCTACGCGGAAGGATGCGCGCAATTGTGTTGCGGCCTCGCCCTTGATAATACCCAATCCGTTATATGCCCGGTTTAATGAATGGCTTAGGCACTTCCCTGTTGCAACATCGTGCACAAGGCCTGCGATAGCACCGCTGGCATATACGAGATCGGGAGTTTCATGGGCTGATAATGCAGCGTCTTGTGCAGCCGAAACAACGCGTTCGCGCGCATTTAGTTCAAACTGAAATGCCAGAGGCGCCGCGTGTGTCAACGCATGTTCGGGTGTTGATGCTTCCATGCCGAATGGCATTGCGGCCATGCGACCTATGGCACCACCTGCCACCATCGCGCGGTGTTTTTCAGGTAAAATCATAATGTTTGCCTTGGCAGGGGTTTTATTCTGTGGGGGTTTTTCTCGGCATCGCGCGCGCGGCTTGCATTGGCTTGCGCCCTTTTGGCGGTTAAGTCTGGGTCGGCCAGCACGGCTGCTTCAAGCGCACCGCCTGTATTCAGCACCGTATCAGCATGGCGCACTACCAGAATATTGGGCGCTGCCTGAGGGCGTATTTTTTTAAGGTAGGCGATATAGTCTGCAGCCGTATGGGCTGGCGATGATGCAGCCATAAAGGCAAGCGCCATGCCAGTACTACGCGCCTTACCCTGGCGGCAATGTACCAATACGGGGCCGGATGCAGCGTGATGCTGCAAAAATGCCAGCCCTTCCGCAACCAATGCAGCTGACGGGCCTTGAGGGTGTTCTTCTTCTGTATCCCAATAGGTTTGCACCAACTGGGCTATGCCATCTAAACCATGTTCAGCAAAAAGGCGTGGTGCACGGCCATCACCTGTTGCATCCGGATGTTCGATGGATAAAACCGCCGCAGGCTTTATCGATGCGACCATATCTAAAAGGTCACGTGCGGCCGTGATATGGATTTCAGCTATAGTCATACCGGACGCAATGCGTTGTCTGATACGGGTTTAGCAACAGATACAGGCATATGGGTTTTTGTAGCCAGTGGCGTGCGTGCCGTAATACCGCGCAATTCGTCTTGAAGGGCTATCTTTTCATCGAGCGTCAGTTCACGCGCGCCTGTAATTACCATCTCGAATTTTTTTTCATGTGCGTCATCAAGCGCTGCTTTGCGCGCAGCCCAGTCGGGCATGGCTGTTTCAAATTTCACTCTGTGGTCCGGGGTAGCGTGGGGGTCAGCCGGGTTGCGGCCAATGCGCGTCAGCGTATCGTGCTGGGCTTGAGTAATGATACCCGTTTTCTTGCCGGATTTTTCTATCAGGCACCAGAAATCATCGTGGACGCTAATCCAACCCGCCAGTTCATCGGCCTGTTTATCCAGCACATCGTTTATAAAGGGAATATGTGAGCCATAGCGCACTGGGAAATACGCGCCCTCAGGGCTTAACCAGCCTGTTTTCAGTGTATCTTCACTATGGAAGTTGACCGCGCGGGCGATCGTACGCTCAGAGATGGTGGCTAGACTGTTGGCTTCAAATACCCGCGCTGTAGTTGGTTCGAAGGGCAAGGCCGGCATGGCCATGCCATCCGCTTTCACCCATAACTTGGATGCGCCCGAAGCCGGCACATTAAAAGGTTGGTGTGTATCGCAATTTGCATTCGGTGCGGCTTGCAAGGACCAGAAGACACCGCATTGGGTACGTAAAAAATAGGGCATATAGTGCTCTGGCAAACGCTCTGGTTGAATTTCAGGATCCGAGGTTTACACCCGATAACGGATTCTTATGCAAAGCGATTGCTGCATAGCACCCATGCATAAAAGGTTATGATTCAGCCAACCCCAAGCAAGCGGCGGGTTCGGTCAATTTTTGGTTGTGCTACGCCCGCTATATAACCCTGTGTGCTATTCAGGGCGGCGTAATTCTGGTGATACGTCTCGGCCGGATAAAACACATCCAGCTTTTCAACTTTCGTGGCGATGGGTTTATCAAATACATGCGCGTCATTGATCTGGGCTATGTAACGGGCGGCTACATCGCGCTGCGCATCATCGGCATAAAATATGGCCGAGCGGTATTGCGTACCGATATCATGCCCTTGCCCGTTGACTTGCGTGGGGTCATGCGCCAGCCAGAAGAATGCCTTTAATATTTGCCCAAGCGATGTTTTGGCTGGGTCGAATTCCACCGCAATGACCTCGACATGGCCTGTATCGCCCTCGCAGACATCCTTGTAGTTGGCAGTGGCTGCCGTGCCGCCGGTATAACCTGACACGACATTGGTCACACCCGGCACCTGCCTGAACACGCCTTCGGTACACCAGAAGCAGCCGCCCCCCAATACAATACGTGCCGTGTTGCTTTGCGGATTATAGGTGGGGTCAGGGAAGATATCGAGGATGCGTGCCATAGCATTATATATAGAAGCATTCCGTCATAAAAAAACCCGCCCTTTTGAGGGGGCGGGCTTTTACCACTAGGAGGCGGTAAAATTGGGTTATTCGGCGGCTTCCGTGATGCCATCGAGCTGTTCATCCGGCGTCTTCTTACCGTAATTGCCAGAGAACAGGTCGTCCGAGAATACGTCTTCCCATGTACCGCCGGTCGAGGCTTTCGAATATTCGGTCGCGCGGTTTTCAAAGAAGTTCACGTGTTCGGCACCGTTCATCATGATGTCCATCCATGGCAGCGGGTTCTTGTCGATGCCGTATACGGGCTCGAGGTTGAGCTGCTGCAAGCGGCGGTCGCCGATGTAGCGGATGTAGAGTTTTACTTCCTCGGCTGTCAGGCCTTCAATACCGCCCTGCTGGAATGCCAAATCGATGAACGCATCTTCATAATTGATGATGGTTTTGCAGCTATCAGTGATTTCCTCTTTCAGCTGGTCATCCCAGATGTCTTGGTTTTCATCGATGAAGGTATTGAATAGGCGGATCATCGAGAGGCAGTGTAGTGTTTCATCACGCACCGACCACGTTACAATCTGGCCCATACCCTTCATTTTATTGAAGCGCTGGAAGTTCATCAAAATCGCGAAGGATGCAAACAACTGCAAGCCTTCAGTGAAGGCACCGAACATGGCCATGGTTTTGGCGATGTCGCGACGGCTGCTCATGTTGGCCGTTTGCATGTAGTCGTATTTGTCCTTCATTTCCTTGTATTCCATGAAGGCGGAATATTCGATTTCAGGCATGCCGATGGTATCGAGCAAGTGCGAGTAAGCCGCAATGTGGATGGTTTCGATGTTGGCGAAAGCGCCAAGCATCATCTGCACTTCAACGGGCCCGAACACGCGGGAATAGTGCTTCATGTAGCAGTTGTTGACTTCAACGTCGGCTTGCGTGAAGAAGCGGAAAATCTGGGTCAGCAGATTTTTTTCTTCAGGGCTCAATTTCTTGCGCCAGTCGCGTACGTCTTCGGCCAGCGGCACTTCTTCCGGCAGCCAGTGGACGCGCTGTTGCGTCAACCACGCTTCATAGCACCATGGGTATAAGAAGGGTTTATAGACGTGGCGTTCTTGCAGTAATCTCGACATTGTACTCTCCGTTGCTGTCTTTAGTTCTGTTGTTTGTTACGCGGCTTTTTTATTCGTCTTCAGCCATGCATCCATGACTTTGATTAAGTCTGGCGGCGAATAATCGGGGCCCTTTAAAATCTTGCCGTCTTCGGGACGGACGACCGGTTTGCCATCAGCGCCCAGTTTCGACATATTCGAGCGCTGCACTTCGGCAAAGGCCACGTCTTTCAAGGCGTGGTAGCCAAGTGACAGATACGCACCATCCAGCACATATTGCAAGTCGGTCAGGGCATCAAGCACGCCGACCGGGTCGTTTTCGGCCAGCGCTTCTTTCAGCTCGTCCAGTTCTTCCTGCAACAAATTTATGCGCAGTGTGTTGACGCGCTGGTCGCTTAAATCAGGCGCATCTTTAATCGGCAAGCCATAGGCTTCATGGAAGGCGCGCACGCCGTCCAGTGTGTCTGGTTTCATTTCATCTCTCCCCAAGTGTGCCATCTACTTTTAGGGCAGACGGCGCTTTTTTAATGCCCCGTACTGCCTACTGGCAGGCTAGGCATTCTTCGTATTTCGTCGGACCTTCGGCGGCCTTGTCGGCTGCTGTCTTGTCCTTCGCACGCTGCCAGCTTGCTGCGCTTTCTGCGCGAGCAACGGAGCGTGAACGGCAGTAATAGAGCGACTTCACGCCCTTGCGCCATGCATCGAAGTGAATCTGATGCAGGGTTTTCTTGTGCACGTCTGCCGGCAGGAAGACGTTGAGCGACTGAGCCTGGCAAACAAACGGCGTGCGGTCGGCTGCGTGTTCGATCAGCCAGCGCTGGTCGATTTCGAACGCGGTCTTGAACACGTCTTTCTCGATTTCCGAGAGGAAATCCAGATGCTGGATCGAGCCTTCGTTGGTGAAGATCGAGGACCAGATTTCTTCGGTATCCATGCCTTTTTCAGCCAGAATCTTTTTGAGATACGGGTTTTTGACGGCAAAGGAGCCGGAGAGGGTTTTGTGGTTATAGGCGTTGGCAGCGTTAGGCTCGATACCCGGTGAGGTACCACCGGTGATGATCGAGATGGAGGCCGTCGGCGCGATTGCCATCTTGTTCGAGAAGCGTTCCATGACGCCGTAATCGGCGGCATCGGGGCATGGCCCGCGTTCATGAGCCAGTTTCTTCGAGGCATCGTCGACGCCGCGTTTGATCTGGCTGAACATACGGCGGTTCCATACTTTAGCCATGACCGATTCAATCGGGATCATCTTGCCTTGCAAGAACGAGTGGAAGCCCATGACGCCCAGACCAACCGAACGCTCGCGCATGGCGGCGTATTTGGCCTTGGCGAAGCTGTCGGGGGCTTTGTCGATAAAGTCGGTCAGGACGTTATCAAGGAAGCGCATGATGTCTTCGATGAAGGTCGGGTTATCGTGCCATTCCTCAAAGGTTTCGAGGTTGACGGAGGACAGGCAGCAAACGGCTGTACGGTCTTTGCCGTCTGGGTCGATACCGGTCGGCAATGTGATTTCCGAGCAGAGGTTGGACATCTTGACGTTGAGGCCGGCCATTTTGTGGTGTTCGGGAATGGCCTTGTTCACGTGGTCGATATACAGGATATATGGTTCGCCCGTTTCGATACGTGCGGTCAGGATACGGATCCAGAGGTCGCGTGCCTTGACCTTGTCGATGACGGCATTGTTATGCGGTGAGCGCAGCGCCCATTCTTCATCGTTTTCAACAGCCTGCATGAACGCATCAGGAATGACGACGCCGTGGTGCAGGTTGAGGGCCTTGCGGTTGGGGTCGCCACCGGTGGGGCGGCGCATTTCGATGAATTCTTCAATTTCAGGGTGGTTGACAGGCAGGTAGCAGGCAGCAGAGCCGCGACGCAGCGAGCCTTGCGAGATGGCAAGGGTGAGACTGTCCATCACGCGGATGAACGGCACGATGCCCGAGGTTTTGCCGTTACGGCCGACTTTCTCGCCGATTGAGCGCAAATTGCCCCAGTAAGAGCCGATACCGCCGCCTTTGGCTGCGAGCCAGACGTTCTCGGTCCAGAGATCAACAATGCCTTCGAGGTTGTCCTGGCATTCGTTCAGGAAGCAGGAAATAGGCAGGCCGCGGTTGGTGCCGCCATTAGACAGCACAGGCGTTGCCGGCATGAACCAGAGGTTCGATATATAGTCATAGATGCGCTGGGCATGTTCGGAATCATCCGAATAGGCCATGGCCACACGCGCAAACAGATCCTGATAGGATTCCTCGGGCAGCAAATAACGGTCATCAAGCGTGGCACGCCCGAAGTCGGTCAGCTTCGCATCACGGCTACGGTCAATACGGACTCTAGGTCCTGCTTCCACTTGTGCGATGTCGAACATGCTTTTACTCCCTTTTTTTCGATACTCATCCCGTAACGGCCCGTGGTGGACCGTCTTGGAACGGGGCCATATTGAAATATGGCGGTTTTTTGGCAACTTTGAGAGCCGCAGAAGAATTCCACAACCCGTAGTGTCTCAATACCATCAATGATACTAGATGCAGTGGTAAGGGGAAGGGGAAATTATTCCTAATTTCAACAAAATCGAGTCATTGATGCTGATTTTTTCATTCTATAATTCAAGCCACTGATATTCATGCACTTGCATGAATAGATAACCCTTTATCCCCATGGTTATGGACATTGCTACCCCCATTTTAGGGAAAGAAAATGCCCCTTGAAGGGGCATGGGAATAAGAAATCAGTCTTGTTGCAAATTGTTTTGGAGCGGTGATGCCCCACCCGAATCAGGAGGCCCGACTACTAAATGTAGTATCAGGAGCACTGATCACCCGCAAACCGTGGTAGCGGTTGGCCGCGCAGGTGATTGCATCGACCCAATAGAAAGGCCGGAATGCAGCTTTTTCAAGCATTCCACGCAGGCGGGTTGCGTGGGCCGCCGCTAGAATCACGGTGTCGATTCGCACATCGGTACGAATCGCTGCCATTTGGTCGCGCAAAGCGCCGATATCAGGCAACGCCGATTCGCGCAGGTGCCTATGGGCCATATAGACAAGGCCAGTGGCCGATACAGGCGTCACGCGCAGGCCCCGTTCGGCGAACAGGGCTATTTGGCGGCGAGTGGCCGGGTGGTCGAGCACCGATGGCTGGGCCATCAGGGCCACATGGCGGGTGCAGGTCAGGCGGGCCGATTCGGCCAAGGGCGGCAGCACCGTATAAACAGGTATATCCAATACAGCCTTCAGATTATCAGCCAGGCGAAGCGACAATGCGTTGGACGCCAGCATCAAGGCCGCAACACCATATGTAGTACAAGCCTGCACCGCCATGTCGTGCAACACGACATCAGGGGCGGACATATCAATCACCATCGTGGCAACCGACACAGCGTCACCCGTGGCCAGTAATGCTTTGTGCATGGCATCAACACCGACTTCCGACCCGAAAAGCAGGAGGTCCGGCGCATGCGCGAGAGATGGTGTATTCGAAATGGTCATGGCAGGTTCAGACGATGCTGAGTGGGGTGTAACGGACTGATTTGTCTGTTACTATAAGGCAACAATCGAGGTTAAACCATGCCAAAAACCGCTTTTCTGCCCCGCCACAGACGCACCCGCATCGTGGCCACGCTGGGCCCCGCATCAACCGATGCCGACATGATCCGCCGCCTGTTCGAAGCCGGTGCCGATGTTTTCCGCCTCAATTTCTCGCACGGGACGCATGCCGACCACATGGCACGCCTTGCCATTATCCGCGACCTTGAGCGCGCGGTGGGCCACCCTATCGGTATTATTGCCGATTTGCAGGGCCCCAAACTGCGCGTTGGCAAATTCAAGGACAAAGCGATCGATGTCGTCGCCGGTCACAAGCTGCGCCTCGATCTCGACCCGACGCCGGGCGACCAGAATCGCGTCTGCCTGCCACACCCCGAAATTATTGCTGTCGCACACGAAGGCATGACCTTGCTGGTCGATGACGGCAAGGTGAACATGATCGTACGCGAGAAAACCGCCACCAGCCTTTTGGTCGAAATCATTTCCGGCACACGCATATCGGACAATAAAGGCGTGAACGTGCCGAACGTCATTCTGCCTATACCCGCCCTCACCGAAAAAGACCGCCGCGATTTAACCGCCGCCATGGATATGGGCTGCGACTGGATTGCGCAAAGTTTTGTCCAGCGCCCCGAAGACGTGGCCGAAACCAAGAAGCTGACCAACGGCGCTGCCAAAATTATTGCCAAGCTTGAAAAACCATCGGCCATTGAACAGCTGGATGCGATTATAGAACAGGCTGATGCCGTGATGGTGGCCCGCGGCGACCTTGGCGTTGAAATACCGCCAGAACGGGTACCGCCGGTGCAAAAGAAAATCGTGCGGGCCGTACGCATGGCGGGCAAGCCCGTGATTGTTGCGACACAAATGCTGGAGTCGATGATTTCATCGGCTACACCAACCCGCGCCGAAGCATCGGACGTTGCGACCGCCATTTACGATGGTGCCGATGCCATTATGTTGTCAGCTGAAACAGCATCAGGTTCGTACCCGATCGAAGCCGTTACGATGATGGACCGTATTGCAGGTTCGGTGGAATCCGACCCGTTCTACCGCCCCGTGATGGATGCCGAACACCCCGATACCGCCCTTGGCGATACGTCGGACGCGATTTCAGCGTCGGCCCACTATATTGCCAAAGACATCAATGCCGCAGCCATCGTGACCTTTACATCACGCGGCCTTACCGCTTTACGTGCCGCGCGCCAGCGCCCTAATGTGCCTATTTTATGCCTTACGCCCGATGCATCGGTCGCGCGGCGAATGGCGCTTTCATACGGTGTGCACCCCGTGCATAGCGAAGATATTATTGGCTTTGACGATATGGTTACCAAGGCCACAGGCATTGCGAAAGAAAAAGGGCTGGCCGTGAAAGACCAGCGCGTCGTGATTACAGCCGGTGTACCATTCGGAACGGCGGGTTCGACGAATATTCTGCGTATTGCGTGGGTTGAATAACCCTATCGGGTTGCGGGGGTTGAATAACCCCTTTCGCAATTTCGCGTACCTCGACACAGCTATATATTTCCAGCGCGTCCATCTGTGCCGCATCGTTTAAATTGATACGGGCTTTGTATGACAGGCCGCAGAGTAAAAAATGCGCGGCGCTGATGCCGTTTTTCAGAAAGCCTTCCTGTTGATATTCGGCCAGCGTGTAAAGGCCGTTGGTATGTTTTTGTGCGCGGTCAAAATCGGCGGCATCTATCGGCACTGGCCACCACAAATCAGCCAGCGCGGCCAATGATTGCGGTTCACGCAACTCACATAAATCATAGACAATGCTTGCAGCATCAGCATCCAGATAGGGCAATAATATACCGGCCCTGTAACGTAAATCGTAGCGCAGGCGCTCAATGTCGGCTTCATCGACATAAACACCAGCCTTAGGCCAGCTATATGCGCCCATGAGTTCGGATGCGTGAAGGCCGACCGTTTCCATACCCAGCACCAACCCTACCACTGCGCGGTTGGCAAACATGGCGCGGCCGGTCGTGCGGTCATGGCGGCAATTTTTAACAAAGCCCGGCCCGACCAGCCTGTCTTCAAACGAGAGGGAGTATTTATCGCTGAAGCCCGCGCCCTTATAGGCCACTTCAAACAACCCGCCCGGCAGGTTGGCGGATGTGATTGCGAATGCCTCAACGGAAGGTAGACCGTGCGTGGCGGCGCCCCTGATGCAGGCTTCCGGTATTTGAGTGAAGGCGGCCAGGTCGATACATACCGTATCGGCATGGTAGGTAAATTTAGGAATGATCGTCATGACATCGACGGGCGGGATTGCAGCTTGCGGCGCGGATGAAGCAATTCGATGAATGTTTCAGTGTAGACCGGGCAATCAAGCGGCACGCTGGCAATGAAGGATTGCCGCGCGAGCATGAATTTACCGATGGTGAGGTCAGGCTTGATCAGTTCGGTCGCATCGAGGTTGAAGTAGTTATCAAACCCTTGCATAGCGCCCAGAAAAGCATTGCGGCCTTCACGGCCCAACACATCGCGCATATTGGCGATTCGGTATAAATCATCCGGCCGTTTCAGGCGCGTGGCTTCGTCAATTTCTTTGTACTGCTTCGCACTAATAACAGGCTCGAGTGCGCCCAAACGGTTTTGCAGATTGCCCGATAACCAGCCGCGCGTGGCTGCATTAGGCGTGACATGCCCGCGCGACCACACATAGGCGCCGAGGTCACCCGCGATCTGAAAATCCATTCTCGCAAAACGCAGTGCACGGCCAAGGCGCAGACGGGCCGCCATAAAGCGTGGCCCGATTGCGGCCCCGCGCATAGGGGTCGGTACATAGATATTACCGTCCTGCAAAACGCGGGTGTTGAAGTTGAGACAGAAATCGCTCGTCGCCTTTTTGGGGCCGTCAGTTTCAATAGCAATATCAGCCGGCCATTCGAGCGAAACGTGGAAGGTATTAGGCCCCGATACCTCGATCTTACGTTTCATCTGCGGGCCGAAGCCATCGAGACAAATGGCCTCCGCACGTGACAGCGGCAGGGTGGTGGCGGCCTGCCATGCCTGCATGACCTTGTTGTCTACACGCGGTTTGGCCTTCAAGGACAAGGCAGGTGTTGATAGGGCAGCAGCTTGCATAGCCCGTATTTATACTATGAAAAATAGATCGCTGTAAAATTTACGGTTCGCTGCACCACAGTAAAACCCTATTTTTTGTCGCGAAACAGGCTGAATGACACTATGTCGGCCCCTTGTTTGGGGCGGTTCAGGTCAAACGGCAGGGGGATCTGGTCCGGCAATGTCTTCTTTGGCGAAGCATTCTTTGCAGATACGCCTTTTGAGGCCTTGGCGGATGCCTCAGGCCGCTTTGACGGTTTAGTCAGCTGGGCCACGAATTTATCGGCTAAATCGGCATGGGATTCTGCCTGATAATACAGCGTCTTGATCGCGCGTTCCATGGTCGGGTTGCTGTCGTCCAGCGCATCACGCAGTTCCATGAATATCGACGTTAATATGCGCAAACGATCGGGAATGGAGAGGATGATTTCTTTATCCACCGCAGGGTCTGGTGCAATGCCGTAGCATGATGAATCGAGCCATAGGCGGCCGACGGTCACAAGGTTATCTTCCGCCGCCATGATGAGTTCACGGATGATAGGGCCTGCCATGCCGTCTTTGAGAGTTTCGGGATAATCCCTTGCGATGACAAGGCCGCAGAGCGAGAGCGAGATAAGCGCCAAGTCGGGCGTTTGCGCGCCCACGGAATCATGGACGGCAATCTGCCCAGCATCGCCTTTGGCTTGGCCCTGCAACAAGGCGTCGAGACGAAGCGGCGCTTCGGTCTGCATGTAAAGTTGCGCGAGGTCCTGTTCGGACAGCCGCCGGAGTGACGGTGTTTTTGTCATGAGCATCAATGGAATACGGGCGGGGTAGAAGGGGCGGGAAAGACGGGCAAAAAACGGACAAAAGAATCGATAGCGTCAAGCGTAACATGATTTGCGGACGGTGGATAATGCGATATAACCGACTGGTATTTATAGGGGAATTCATGGTCGCGTCCGTCAATACCGTCGCGTTTTCAGGCATCGAGGTGTTGCCGATTGAAGTACAGGTGCAGCTGGCATCGGGCCTGCCCGCCTTCACCATTGTGGGCTTGCCCGACAAGGCGGTGGGCGAAAGCCGCGAGCGTGTACGCGCAGCGCTTCATGCCATGGGCCTGTCACTCCCCGCCAAGCGCATCACCGTCAATTTGGCACCAGCCGATGTTCTCAAAGAGGGGTCGCATTACGATTTGCCGATTGCACTGGCAACACTTGCCGCCATGAGCATATTGCCCGTTGAGGAACTTAAAAATTGCTGCGCGCTCGGTGAGCTTGGGCTAGATGGCGGCATCCGCGCTGTCAGCGGTGTGCTACCCGCGGCCATTCATGCCAGCACCAATGACATGACGCTCATTTGCCCATCCAATTGCGGGGGTGAGGCCGCGTGGGCTGGCGGGCTTGATATTCTAGCCCCGTCCGACCTGTTGCAACTCATAAACCATTATAAAGGCATTCAGGTATTATCGGCCCCGCAGGCAGTACTGCCTGATATGGCGGGCCCGCAAGGCCCGTGCCTGTCCGACATACGCGGGCAGGAATCAGCCAAGCGTGCATTGGAAGTGGCGGCAGCCGGTGGCCACAATATGCTGATGATGGGGCCGCCCGGTTCGGGCAAGTCGATGCTGGCTGCGCGGCTATCAGGCATATTGCCGCCGCTGTCCCCGCGCGAGGCCTTGGAGATTTCAATGATCCATTCGCTAGCGGGTGTGTTACCCGAAGGCGGCATGATGCGGACCCGGCCGTATCGCGACCCGCACCATTCAGCCAGCCTGCCTGCGCTGGTGGGTGGCGGCACGCGGGCAAAGCCCGGTGAAATATCACTCGCGCATAATGGCGTACTGTTTCTGGACGAGATGCCCGAATTTGCGCGCGGCACCCTTGAGGCTTTGCGCCAGCCGCTCGAGACGGGGCAGGTTGTGATTGCACGCGTCAACAGCCATGCGATGTGGCCCGCGCGCTTTCAGCTAATCGCCGCCATGAACCCATGCCGGTGCGGGTATCTGGGTGACGCCGCACAGGAATGCACGCGCGCGCCCAAATGCGCGGGCGAATACCAAGGCAAATTATCAGGCCCGCTGCTTGACCGTATCGATATGCATATCGAAGTGCCTGCCGTGACGATGACTGATTTAAGCGCGCCCAAAACGGGCGCGGCCTCCGCCACCGTGGCGCAACGTGTGGCTGCCGCCCGCAATATTCAGCACGCGCGGTATGAGGATGCAGGCACCAACGCTACTGTGCCGATTGCCGTGCTGGAGGCCCACACGGTACTGGCCGGTGATGCCAAAGCATTGCTAGACCAGGCCACGAAAAGCATGAACCTGTCGGCTCGCGGCTACCACCGCATGCTGCGCGTGGCCCGCACGATTGCCGATCTGGATGATGGCGATGCCGATATTAGCCGTGCGCATCTGGCCGAGGCTTTGTCATATCGCCCACACAGATACCTGAACACCTGATAATGAGTCAGTTTTCTCGACAATCGTTAACGAAGCACCTATATTCCTGCCTATGGATGCTGTTTTAGCCCGCACGATTGATTCAGAGCAGCCATTGCCCAACGCAATGGAATTGCTGACCCGCGCCAGTGTTGTTGCCAACCAGCGCGTACCGACGGTGCCAAAGGCTGCACGCTCCAATAGCCGTCAGGCCCGCAGTTTCCGTCGTCCGGCTCCGATCGTGCCTTCCGTCATGACGCCTGTTTCGCTGGCCCCCAGTATATCTTCGGGTGTTTTGCTGGCGGCCACCCCTGCCCGCCGCCAATTCAAAACCGCGCGGTCCAACGCCGGTGGCGCTACCCAGTTTTACCGCGCGCGTACCGATGTGGCAGCCGCCGCCCGCTTCACCAACAATGCACGCCTACCAGCCGCACGCCGCGCCAGCATGGCCAGCGCCGTACTGATGGCAGGCAGCAATGGCCGCAAACTGCAGGTATTGCCCGTGGCCCACGCGCTTGATGTGCTGCGTGCCCGCGCCCAAGCCATGCAGGTTATTGGCACCTTGCGTCACCGCTTTGCGATGAACGCGCTTGATATGACTGACAGGAAACCGGATATGGCGCGCCTCATTCAGGCCCGCAACCGCCGCTATATGCCTGTACCGGCGCTTGTTTACGCCTGATAGAGCACGTATCGCGACTATAAAAAAACCGGCTCATCAAGGCCGGTTTTTTATTTCAGAATGGTTCGATGATAGTCGCGTCGACTGGTTTGCCGTTGGCCTTTTTAAGCGCCATGTAATGACGCCAGCCCATGGGTAGCGATACCGCGTATGCCAGACCCACCGCCGTAAGCGTAGCCCACGGTGCATGAATAATGGCAGCTAGAAAAGCAGCGGCAATCGCCAGCAAAGCTACCGCGGGCACTTGCGGTATTTTGATCTGCTTGGTCGAGAGTGTGGGCAGGCCCGATACCATGAGACCTGCGATTACGATCATCCAGATACCGATGAGCGGCGTGAGCGCATTAAAGAAGCTCAGCTCTGGGAAAAGCTGGTAGATGATGACAGGCATCAGCACCAAGCCTGCGCCGGCAGGGGCCGGCACGCCCATGAAGAATTTGCGGGCCCAATCAGGGCGTGGATCAACTTCCGTCATCGCATTAAAACGAGCGAGACGCAGGGCAGATGCCATCGCGAAAATCAGTACCGCGATCCAGCCAATCGGGCCAGAGCTATCGAGCACCCATATATAGAGTACGAAAGCGGGGGCTACGCCGAAGCAAAGAAAATCTGATAGGGAATCAAGCTCGGCGCCGAATTTGCTGGTGGCACGCAAAAGGCGAGCCAGGGCACCATCCATCGAATCGATGAAGGCCGCGAGGGTGATGAGCATCACCGCTTCGTCAGGCAAACCGTTCATAGCTTTCTGGATAGCAAGCAAACCAGCCGAAAGGCCACATAACGTCAACAGGCTTGGCAAAATACGGCGCAAACGCGCGCCGGGATTCGGACGCTCGCCTTGCGGGTCATCGATAAAATATTCGCCAAGGCCGCCTATGCTCATATTACTTCGCCTTCGCGGGCTTTTTCTTTCGATTTGAAATCAGCCAACACGGTTTCACCTTCGATTGCCGTCTGGCCGACAACGACCATGGGAACTACGTTTTCAGGCACATAAACATCGATACGGCTGCCGAAACGGATGAGGCCCATATGCTGGCCGGTTTTGACGACTTGCTCGGGCAGAAGGTTATTGACGATACGACGGGCGACCCAGCCTGCGATTTGCACGAAGGCAACATCGACCTCGTTTTTACCATCATTCACGCGCAGCAAGGTTGCCGACATTTCGTTATCGGTGCTGGCTTTATCCACGGCAGCATTCAAAAACTTGCCAGGGCGGTAAGCGGTTTGCACGACCGTACCTGCAATGGGCACGCGGTTAACGTGAACATCGAACACAGACAGGAAGATGCTGATGCGTGTGAAGTTGGGGCCGGCGTCTGATGCGCGGTCCAGTTCAGGCGGGAGCTTCTGGTCGGTTACAACCGAAACCACGCGGCCGCAGGCAGGCGATACGACGAGGCCGTCGCGGGTTGGCACGGTGCGAAGCGGATTGCGGAAGAAGAAGATGCACCACAATGTGAGCACGAGGCCTACCCAGCCAAGCGGCACCCACAACATGGATAGTAAGGCAGCCACTACTGCGAAAACCGCAATGAACGGCCACCCTGCAGGGTGGATCGGTACGAAGAGAGTTTTGCGGATAGTGGCCAGAAGGCCTGACCAATCAGGGGAGGATTCGGATGTCGTGTATGTCATGGGGGTCTTTTTAGCAACTTCGGGGGGCTTCGCCAAGCGAAACCGCCTTGCCCCATCCTGCGAAGCACTTTAAAAAAGCAGGGATGAAAAACATTTCCACTGTTTGTGTCTATCTGGGGTCTTCGGGCCGTTGCGATGAAACCTATAAAAAAGCTGCGCATGACTTCGGCCAGCTTATGGCCAAGGCAGGCCTGACGCTTGTTTACGGCGGCGGGCGCGTTGGGCTTATGGGTATACTGGCTGAATCCGTTATGCAGGCGGGCGGCAAGGTTATCGGGATTATTCCGGAGCATATCTCGCGGCGCGAATTGTCGCATGATGGCCTGACCGAATTGCATGTTGTTGATTCCATGCATACGCGCAAGCAGATGATGGTCGACAAATCGGATGCTTTCGTTGTGCTACCGGGCGGTATCGGCACGCTGGACGAATTATGCGAGATCATGACCTGGCGGCAGCTGGGCATGCACGACAAACCCATCGTTATTGCTAATATCGGCGGTTACTGGACCCCCTTCATGGCTATGATTGATGCGGTGATTGCAGGCAAATTCATGCGTGAGGAAGACCGCGGGCTGGTGACAACCGTGAGCGAGATCGACGATGTTATCAAGACGCTGACGCAAGCCGCGCCCGAGACGTTCGACCCAACATCGAAGTGGATATAATTTTCGTAATAAAATAAATTATTAGAGTCGGTTACTGCTTTAACTGCGGGGTAATAAATCACCTGTATCAATAGTATGGTTGTGCTATTTATTTCCTCTCTCATTTTGGGGTTTCCACCGTGAAATACAATCATTCCGTTCCAAAAGCCCGCGGCTATGCTGAAAAAGCAATGGAGCGCATTCTAAAAGCGAACCTGCCGCCGACCCCCTCGGTGTTCGAGCTTTGGTATGTTTATGAAAGCGGGCAAGATGCGGAAGTCACCCGTGCGCTTGACGTATTGCTGCAAGATAAACTGGGTTTGACGGAAGAGCGCTGCATCGAGCTGCATAACCGTTACCTCAATTCCAACCTACGTTCAGAAGAAGCGCTGCAAAAAGCCGAAGGGCTGGTTGCCGAAGGTGTGACAAGCATTTCATCGGCGGCGACATCGATCAAAAACAAGACGGCCGACTATTCGGGCTCGCTCGAAACGGTTGCAACCGCTTTCAGCACAGCTAAAACCCCGGAAGACATGCGCGCTATTGTCCAGACCGCCATGTTGCAAGCACAAAAAATGATCAAGGAAAATAAAGCCCTTGAGACGAAGCTGAACCAGTCATCATCCGTCATGCAGCAATTGCGTGAGGAGATGGAAAGCGTGCGTAAAGAAGCCATGACCGACGCGCTGACCGGCATCGCCAACCGCAAGCTATTCGATGTTGAATCATACCGCATGGTCACAGAAGCGCATGCAAACAGCAAAACATTGTCGCTGCTGATGGTCGATATCGACTTCTTCAAATCGTTTAACGACAACTACGGCCACCAGGTCGGTGATCAGGTTTTAAAACTGGTTGCCCGCACCTTGCGCGAAGGCGTCAAAGGCCGCGACTTGCCTGCCCGTTACGGCGGTGAAGAATTTGCGGTGGTGCTGCCTGAAACACAGCTGGCTGATGCCGTAACACTGGCCAATACACTGCGTGAAGCAGTGGCCGCAAAAGACATCATGACCCGTGCGACAGGCGAACGCCTTGGTAAAATCACTATGTCGGTGGGGGCGGCGCAGCTTGGAAATAACGAGAAGATTGCCGAGCTGATAGAGCGGGCGGACGCAGCCTTATATAAAGCCAAAGGTGCCGGGCGTAATCAGGTTATGGCGGCTGATGCTACACGCCAGAAGCGTATTCATATCCATCACAACAGCTGAGACAATAACCCACAAAAAAGCCCGCCAATAGGCGGGCTTTTTGCTATGTACTTAAACCCAGCTTAGTTGCGGTTGGATGACACCAGACGCAGAATGAACTGGAAAAGCATAATAAAGTTCATGTACAGGCCCAATGCACCCATGACCGCCATCTTACCGTTGGCTTCAGCGCCATAGGTCTGGGAATAGGATTCCTTGATGTTCTGCGTATCATAGGCAACCAGACCCGTGTAGATCAGTACGCCTGCGCAGCTGATAATGAAATCCATCATCGTTGATTTCAGGAACATGTTGACCACAATCGCGATGAGCAGACCAATCGAACCCATGAACAAGAAGCCGCCGAATTTCGACAGGTCAGCCTTCGTGGTGTAAGACCAGATGGACGTGGCCGCGAATGTTGCCGCCGTGATGAAGAAAGCGCGAGCAATATCGGCCTGGGCGTAAATCAAGAACAGAGGCGTCAAACAGAAACCGAAAATTGCCGAGAACGCATAAAAACGCGTGCTCAGGTTGGCGGCTGTTTTGGTTTCCAGCGCATTTCCGTTAAACAGGACCATGCCAGCCACCATAGGCAGGAACGCAAAAACAATTGCCAGAAACGGCTTGGTGTATAGGGCGGCCACGGCCGGTGTCATGGCGGCCAGCATGGCGACCAGACCCGTCAGGACCAGACCCAACGACATTGTATTATAAACTTTACGAAAATGAGTGCGCAGACCTTCATCGTAGGCGACCGCGCCGCTCTGGGCGGTGGCGGGGGTTTGCGGGCTTTCAAACATTCGGCAATCTCCTTTTTAACTATCGGCCATTATGGACGCAGCTAGTGATATAATAATAGGGACAGTATACAGGATTTCAACTGAAACCGACCTGTAACTGTGCTAAATACTGAATATAATACTGAATATATTGACTTTTTTAAGATAATTGCCGCGGTCAGGGAGCCGCAAACCGTGCCGAACGAGCCCGATCTGCTAACATCCACCGCATTTGCGTGTATGGCCGCCAGTGGCAGTGACTGGCGCGATGTCGGGCGTAAAATTCTTGAGAAAATAGAAACGGTGCGCACGGAAGAAGATGGTATGACCATCGGCTTCATTTATGTGACGCAGGAACTGGGGCCCGACCTTACCTCGCTCTTATCTCTTTTAAAAAACGTCACACATATAGCACATTGGTATGGCGCATCTGGCCAAGGTATTTGCGGAAACGGTTTAAGCTATGTTGGCATACCCGCGGCCAGCGTAATGATAGGGCGCCTGCCTGCAAACTCTTTCCACGGCTTTGCCCTGCCATTAAACGATACCATCGGCCTGCCGGCCGATTTACGTGCGTGGATGAATACACATACTCCGGTTGCGGCTATTACACATGGAGTATTGTCGGCATCCAGTGTGGCCCGCCTTGGCACTACGCGTGAACGCGAGGGTCTGTACACTGTTGGTGGTTTTGCCGTTGGCAGCAATGGTGGGTTCCATATAGCCGACAGCGCTGTTATCAGCGAACACCCCTTATCAGGCGTTCTGCTGGATGATACCTCGCGCGTATTAACTGGTACGTCTTTTGGCTGCATACTTGCGGGTAAGGTCGGGCGGGTTACATCATGCCGCGGCAATGTCATCGAGACGATTGATAACGAGCCAGCTTTTGCGTTTTTACGCCGCGCGGTCGACAGCCTGAAAATTGATGAGAATGCAGAGCCGCATGGCCATGTACATGCGGCGTTTCCGGTCGTGGGATCAGACACCAATATCTTGCTGATGCGCAATATTACCGCAGCGGATGAAAAAACCGAGACGCTGAGTGTTGCGCATAATTTTGTGCGTGGAGATACCATTCAGTTCGTATGGCGCGACAGACACACCACATTGTCAGACCTCGCCCGAACGGTCCGCAACCTCCATGCACGGGCTTGTGCCGAAACGGGTATGCAAAACCCCAAACCCAAAGCCATACTGTATTTTGGATGCGGGGCGCGCCTGCCGCAATATGAAGGCCGCCCTGCGGGGGGCTTGGCAGAGGATGAGGCCGCCATCATCCGCAATGTCATGGGTGATGCACCGATGGCCGGATTTTATACTGCGGCCGAGATATGCAACGGCCATGTGTTTGGGTACACTGGCGTAATTGTTCTGTTCCTCTAGTTCCTGTAGAATATCAGGATCTAATATCCGGAGATGTCCATCATGCGTCTGTTTGTACCTGCTCTCATTGCGTTGTTTAGCCTGACCCTTGCGTTCGCGCCCATCCATTCGGCACAGGCCCAAAGCGCACAGCCGCTGGTTTCAAAGGAAAAGGCCAATGAGCCGCCTTTGCCCGCCCCGTTGCTCGAGCAGCGCGAGCGTGGCGCACAAGTCTATTACCTTGGCAAATTCGATACGCTTGAGGGCTGGGTCATGATCCGTACCGGCCAGCCGGAATTCTATTATGCGACCCCCGGCAATAAGGCTGTTGTGTTGGGCTTTTTGTTTGATGCTGCGGGCAAGCTGCAAACTGGGGAGCAGTTGAAGCAGGTTGAAGCCGCCATGGCTGCCGGTACCAATGGAATGGTTGGTCCAAAAACCACACCAGCCCCTGATACAGCCGCAAAAGCGGATGATAAGGCAGATGATAAAACGGCCCCAAAAACAGAAACGGCCGTGGCCCCACCCGCTGTAACAGAAATTTCGCCCCCACTTTCAACAGCCAACGCGGCACCGCAGAAAACCCGTGCTGATACGCTGTTTGAAGAAGTTATAGGGGGCAGCGGTGCTGTGCTTGGTAACCCAAATGCACCTGCTTTCTATGCATTCATCGATACCAATTGCCTGCACTGCCAGCGTTTCTTGCGTGAGTCGGAAGAGGCGTTGTTACAGGGTCGCATATCCATCCATGTATTACCGGTCGCTTTTGACGACAAGTCGTTGAAACAGGGCGCGTTTGTGCTGGCCAGCAGCGATGGTACACAGCGCCTGCTGCAATATGCCAAAGGTAAAACCGATGCATTACCAGCGCCTTCAGGCGTTGACACCAAAGGTGTCGAGAACAATACCAAGCTGATGACGCAATGGAATTTGGACGGCACGCCGATTATTTTTTACAAGGCTGGCAATACTGGCGAAGTCAAGATTATCCGTGGCAAACCTGCCGACATCAATGCCGCGATTGCGGACCTTGTCGGCGGCCCCGCCAAGCAATAAAAGTGCTGGACATTAGCTATTCCATAACCGTAAATGTGGATAAAATGAAAATAAGGGGTTTTGCCGGATCCTTACCTACACTCTCCGGCCCCCGTTTGGCGGTAGACAGTAACCTATGACTCGTGAATCGAAGCATGCACATACTTTGCTGCGCGTATTCGAGGCTTTGGGCGTGCCCCTTATCGGTGCCGTTGACGAGCTTTTAGCGTGGCAATACCCCAACGGTTCCATGCCTAGCGGCGCGCACGCTAGCGAGGATGCCGCGAAAAATTTTGC
>Ga0209066_10002546_pt1 | contig 22031 bp, 22 predicted proteins | sample All_14_2_FD_187198 | JGI IMG/M metagenome (GOLD analysis project Ga0209066, IMG submission 187198) | Freshwater microbial communities in response to fracking from Pennsylvania, USA - Allegheny Zone_MetaG_DW_15 (SPAdes) (version 2) ... | reverse complement strand
GGCGGTGGGTGCAAGGGACAGGGCTGCGGCGCAGGCGGCAGCGATCAGCAATCGATTCATACAGATCTCCGGGACGAAAGGCCCGAAGACGTCAATGCATGTCACATGCCGCGGCGCGGAATGGGTGCAACCGTTTGTCTGAAAGTTGGGGGTCGACTTCCGGATGTCGGCAAGGGGTGGATCAGGCGGCGTAGGCACCGTAGCGGCGCAGCCGCTGATAGCGTTGTTCCAGCAGCTCGCTGACCGCCAGACGCTGCAGCGTATCGACCTCGGCCAGCACGGCGGTCTTGAGTCGTTGTGCCATCTCGGCGGGGTCGCGATGCGCGCCGCCCAGCGGCTCCTTGATGACGCGGTCGATCAGACCGTGCTCCAGCAGGCGCGGTGCGGTCATGCCCATTTGTTCGGCGGCATCGCGGGCCTTGTCGGCGGACTTCCAAAGAATCGACGCGCAGCCCTCGGGCGAGATGACGGAATAGGTGCTGTATTCGAGCATCAGGGTGCGATCACCGACGCCGATGGCCAGCGCGCCGCCTGAGCCACCTTCGCCGATCACGGTGCAGACCACGGGAACGCGCAGTTCCGCCATTTCCAGCAGATTGCGGGCGATGGCTTCGGACTGGCCGCGTTCTTCCGCGCCGACACCGGGATACGCGCCGGGGGTGTCGATGAAGGTCAGCAGCGGCAACCGGAAGCGCTCGGCCAGCTTCATGATGCGCAGTGCCTTGCGATAGCCCTCGGGGCGCGGCATGCCGAAGTTGCGCTTGATCTTGGACTTGGTGTCGCGACCTTTCTGGTGACCGATGATCGTGACCGGGCGACCGTCGATGCGACCGATGCCGCAGATCAACGCCGCATCATCGGCGAAGGCGCGATCACCGGCGAGTTCCTCGAACTCCTCGCAGATCGCGTCGATGTAGTCCTGCGTGTAGGGACGCTGCGGATGGCGCGCCAGTTGGGCGACTTGCCAGGGCGTCAGCGCCTTGAAGATTTCCTCGGTGCGCGACTTGAGTTTGGCGCGCAGGCTGGCGATGTCTTCTTCGATGTTGAAGGCCGAGCCTTGGCTGGCGTGTCGCAGCTCCTGGATTTTGGCGTCCAGTTCGGCGATGGGCTGTTCGAAATCGAGGAAGTTCTGATTCATTGCGCGCTAGGACGACCGCCAAGGGGAGCGCGAGTATAGCCAGCGCGCTGTGCGGTCGCACCGATACGGCGGCGGATGGCGACGGGAGGAGCCCGTCGCCATCGCCTATCGCATCAGAAGTTGGCCGTGAACTCGACGCCCCAGGTGCGCGGTTCGTTGATGAAGCCGGTCAGATTGTTGAAATCGATACCGCCGACCGCGATCACCTTGTCGGTGATGTTGCGACCAAACAAAGCGACCTCGTACTCGCCGTAATTCCAGTTGTAACCGGCACGCAGACCGCCTTCCAGCAGCGCCTTGCCACGGAACTCCTCGGCCTCGTAGAGGAAGAAGTTCACTTCGCTGCGGTAGGCCCAATCGGTGTAGACGAACCACTCGCCGTCGCCGACCGGGATGCCATAGCGGGCGGTCAGATTGGCGACGTTCTTGGGTGCCTGCGGCAACGGGTTGCCGTAGATCGACACGGTACCTGCGGTTGCGCCCGCAGGATCAAGTACGGTGCAGCCGCCACCGCAGGGCGCGATGGCCAGATTCGGGTCGCGAATCTCGGTGTCGTTGAGGCTGTAGCCCAAGGTCATCAGCAGGTGGTCGGTGACATAGGCTTCGACATCCACTTCGACACCCTGGCCAATCGACTTTTCCGCGTTGATCAAGGTGTTGAAGTTGGCGGTGCCGCCCACGGCGGTCAGCTGCTGATCCTTGACCTCGTAGCGGAACAGCGAGCCATTGACGCGGGCACGGCCATCCAGAATTTCGGACTTGAGGCCCAGCTCGAAGGAATCGACGGTTTCGGAGTCGGCAATCGACAGACTGTCGCCGAACAGCAGACGTCCCTGGATGCTCGGCGCACGGAAGCCACGGGCATAGCGGCCATAGACGCTCAGGTCGTCGCTCAGCGCCCAGGTCAGCGCGAGGTCACCGCTGACGTTGGAATCCGAGGGATTGGCGGTCAGCAGAGCCGATGCGCCGGCGCCAATCGGACTGACGATGCGGCGGGCTTCGAAGTCCTTCTCGTCGCGGGTGTAACGCAGACCGCCGGTCAGCTTCAGGGCGTCGCTCAGTTCCACATCGGCGGACGCGAACGCGGCGTAGGCCTTGTTGCTCTGGTTCTGGTAGGCGTAGCCGTTTTCTTCGCCGCTGAAGGTGTTGTAGTTGAAGCTGTCGATGGTCAGGTCTTCATCGAAATAGAACACGCCTGCCTGCCAGTCGAGCTTGCCCCATTCGTTGGAGGCGACACGGAACTCCTGAGTGATCTGGCGGTGTTCCGGCAGGCCATCGGCGGACTGGGCGTCGAACGGAATGAAGCCGGGACCGAAGGGTGGCGCGTAGCTGGCGCCGAAGCCGCCGTCGATATCGCCGCGCGAATAGCTGTTGACGGTCTCGTAGCCGGTCACCGAGAACAGGGTGACGCTGCCCAGATCGAAACTCAGCCGGGCGCTGCCACCCGAGGCGTCGAGATCCTGATAGTTCACACCGTCGATGGCCACGGACTGCGGGTCGAAGTCACTGACCAGATCGTTGCTGCCGGGCACGAAAATGTTGGCGCGGAACAGGCGGGCGGTGCCGTCCAGTTCGCGCTTGTGGACGTTGAACAGCATCCGCGAGCTGTCGGTTTCGTGCAGGAATTGCGCGCGGTAGGCCAGTTCCTTGTAGCCTTCCAATGCATCGTCTTCGCCGCTGAACGCGTTGTCGACCCAGTCATGGCGGCGCTGATACATGCCGGAGAAACGCGCCGACCAAGCGTCGGTCAGCGGCCCGCCGTAGGCGCCTTCGAAGTTCAGCGTGCCATAGCTGCCATACGACAGCTGGGCGTAGCCGCCTGCTTCCTGCGACGGTTGGGCGGATTCGAACTTCAGCGCGCCAGCGGGCGTGTTGCGACCGAACAGGGTGCCCTGCGGTCCGCGCAGCATTTCCACGCGGTCCAGATCGAAGATCGGGAAGCCTTTCAACAAAGGATTTTCCAGCACCACTTCGTCGTAGATCAGCGAGACCGGCTGCGAGGCGTTCAAGTCGAAGTCGGTATTGCCCAGACCACGAATGTAGAAGCGCGGGAAGGCGCGACCAAACGAGGATTCGATGTTGAGGCTGGGCAAACGCGCCGCCAGAACGCGGATGTCGCCACCGCTGGAGGTGATGACGTCGAGTTTTTCGCCACTGACCGGGGTGATCGCCAGCGGCACCTTCTGCGGGTCTTCCTCACGACGCTGCGCGGTGACCTTGATGTCGTCGAGTTGAGTGGCTTCTGAGCTGGATTCCTGCGCGCTGGCGGCAAACGGCAGGGCGAGAGCGATGGCCAACGCCAGATGCTGGCGGCGGAACGGGCGAACCGTCGAGTTCATGTGGGACCTTCAATGAGCGAAAAAGGAGGGGGCGTGACGCGGCCGCGCCGGATCAAGGTCGCGGCGGGCGACGATGATCACGGCGTGTCATGTAACTGACCCGGCGGTTTAACCATACCGTAACTTTTGCGCCACTTGCCACCGCGGACATATGACGAGCTTGGCGACAACCCGCTGCGGTGGACTATCCGTTCGGCTCGCCGGGCAAGTCCGCCAGCAGACGTCGCGCGCAGGCGGCCAGCGCACGACGCCGCAGCAACAAGTCCCAGTAACTGCCGCCGCACTGGCGCCACAACACGGCGGCACGCACGGCGGCGAGCAGCAGGGCGCGAATCTGCGCGACCACCGGCGGCTGAGAGAGGTGCAGCGGATTGCCTTGCACCAGCACGCGCGGCTTGAGCTGACTGATGGTCTCGGCATACAGATCGCCCAACCGTGCCATCACGGTCGGATGACGCAAACCGAAGTGATCGCGCTGACGTTCAGCGACTTCGATGCTCTTGCGGAGGTGCATCAGCACCAACGGCAACTTGATCAGTCGACGCTCGATGTGCAGCACGGTGGCGGCAATGCGCAACTGCTGGGGATCGCGCCCGGCAACGCCGTCAAGATGGCCAAGCAGGTTGCCCAAACCCGAGCGCAGGCCGGACAGTCCACCAAATACCGCCTCGACCGAGCTCGCATCGCGTTGAAACACGGCGTACAGCGGTGTTTCAACGAGCGATCCCGAGACGATGCCGTCATTGGCCAGGGCGCGGACGGCGGCGACCGACTGCAACAGCGCGGCCAACGCGATGACCCGATCCCGCATGGGCGATTCGGCTTGCGGCGTGCTCACGCGAAGGCCTCCTCGACGCGCGCGCGACCGGCATCCAGCGGCGCGTCGGTGGCATCGATCACGGCACCACCAAGGCAGACTTCATCCTGATACAGCACCAGCGACTGGCCGGGCGTGACGGCACGTTGCGGCTCGGAAAAACTCACCTGAAGCCGACCATCGTCCCGGACGGTCACCGTACATGGCTGATCGGACTGGCGATAACGCGTCTTGGCGGTGCAGCGGAAGTGTCGTTCCGGTGCCAGCCCTGCCACCCAATCGGGCGCCTCAGTCAGCAGCCGACTGGATTGCAGCAGGACATTGTCGTGGCCCTGATCGACGATCACGCGGTTGCGGGCGATATCCTTGCCAACCACGAACCACGGCGCCTGTGCGCGTCCGCGTACGCCGCCCAGATTCAGGCCTTCGCGCTGGCCGAGAGTGTAGAAGAACGCGCCATGATGCTCGCCAAGAACGACGCCAGCGGGATCGACCAGTTCGCCGGTCCGGGCTGGCAGGTATTGGCCGAGGAAATCACGGAAGTCGCGTTCGCCGATGAAGCAGATCCCGGTCGAATCTTTTTTGGCATGGGTTGGCAGTGCAGCGTCGGCGGCCAGACGGCGGACCTCGGTCTTGGGTAGCTCGCCGATGGGAAACAGGGTGTGCGCCAGTTGCTGCTGTCCCAGGGTGTAGAGGAAGTAGCTTTGGTCCTTGCTGCTGTCGACGCCGCGCAACAGCTCGTAGCGGCCATCGCGAGAGCGGATGCGCGCGTAGTGACCGGTCGCGATGTGGCTGGCACCGAGTTCGCGCGCATGATCGAGAAAGGTCCGGAACTTGATTTCGCGATTGCAGAGGATGTCCGGGTTCGGAGTGCGCCCGACGCGGTATTCGGCCACGAAATGGGTGAACACGTCCTGCCAGTATTCCGCAGCGAAGTTGCGGTGGTGAAAACGAATGCCCAGGCGTCCACATACGGCGAGCGCATCCTTGCGGTCCGCTTCGGCGCGGCACGGGCCCTGGCGTTCGTCTTCTTCCCAGTTCTGCATGAACAGACCTTCGATCGCCACGCCTTGTGCCTGCAGCAGCAGGGCGGCAACGGATGAGTCCACGCCGCCGGACATGCCGACGATGACCTTGCCTGACACGCTCATCAGACCAGTTCCCGCAACAAATGCAGCGGGTAGCGCCGCCCCGCCAGGTAGTCCTCGATCAAGGCCAGAACCAGCGGACTGCGCAAGCGCTCGCGCTGCGCGCGAATGTCGTCCAGGCTCAGCCATAGTGCGCGTTCGATGCCCGTGTCCAAGGGACTATCCGGCCAGTGCCGCACCGCTTCGGCGAAAAAACCGAAGCGCAGGTAAGTCTTGCCGGTTTCTTCAGCGACCCAGCGGTAGGTGCCGATGAAGTGCTGCAGGCGAGCTTCCCAGGCGGTTTCCTCGCGCACCTCACGGACCGCGGCATCCAGCAGGCTCTCGTTGGGTTCGAGGTGTCCGGCGGGCTGGTTGAGCACCAGCCGCCCGCGCACGCTTTCCTCGACCAGCAGGAAGCGACCTTGCTGCACCAGCACCGTGGCGACCGTGATGTCGGGATTGAAGTGGGGCGTGGACTTGGGCACAGGGCATCGCCGAATTAACCAGTCGTGAAGGTTACAGCACGCGCAAACCGCGCCCAAGGAGCCTGCGCGGCAGAAACGATCGGGCGAAATCTGCCGCCGCCCCCCTTGCAAGTCGGGCGCGCAGGTTTCATATAGCGCTCATGCATTTCACGATCCATGACCCATTCCCAACCAAGGTGCCGCGTAACGGCGGCGATGAGGACAGTGCCGATGCGGCCGGTCACGCCTCGCACAGTCTGGTGCTTGAGCCGGTAAAGACTCGCGTCGGCCCGCCGCCAATGTGGCAGGTGTTGCTGTTGAACGACGATTTCACCCCGATGGATTTCGTGGTGGGCGTGCTCAAGATCTTTTTTGCCATGGATCATGAGCGCGCCACCCAGGTGATGATGCAGGTGCATACACGCGGCAAGGGGCTCTGCGGGGTCTACACCCGTGAGGTGGCCGAAACCAAGGTCCAGCTCGTCAACGACTATTCACGCGAGCATCAACACCCGTTGATGTGCAGTATGGAAAAGGCCTGAGCCGCAAGGCAGGGCGTCAGCAAGGAAAACCAATGTTCAGCAAAGATCTCGAGTTCAGCATCGGCCACTGCTACAAGCAGGCCCGCGAGGCGCGTCATGAGTTCATGACGGTGGAGCATCTGCTGCTCACCCTGCTGGAAAATCCGTCGGCGGCAGGCGTGCTGCGCGCCTGTGGCGCGGATCTGGCTCGTCTGACCGACGAGTTGCGCAGCATCATCAGCGAGACCGTGCCGGTGCTGGCGCCGGACGATACCCGCGACACCCAGCCGACTCTGGGCTTTCAGCGGGTTCTGCAGCGTGCGGTCTATCACGTGCAGTCCTCGGGTCGAAAGGAAGTGACCGGCGCGAACGTGCTGGTGGCGATCTTCGGTGAGAAGGACAGCCACGCGGTGTATTTCCTGGGTCAACAGGAGATCACCCGGCTCGACGTGGTCAATTTCATTTCGCACGGTGTCGCCAAGCTCGGCAACGACCCCGCGCCCAAGGCGGCCGAATCGGAGCAGGGCAAAGACGCGGAAGGCGAGGAGCCCAAGGCCAATCCGCTGGCGGAGTACGCCGCCAATCTCAACGAGCTGGCGCGTCAGGGCAAGATCGATCCCTTGATCGGTCGCGCTGAGGAAATCGAACGCACCATCCAGGTACTGTGTCGGCGGCGCAAGAACAATCCCTTGCTGGTCGGTGAAGCCGGTGTCGGCAAGACCGCTTTGGCGGAAGGCCTGGCCAAGCGGATCGTCGATGGCGAGGTGCCGGATGTGCTGGCCGAATCGACCATTTATGCGCTGGATCTCGGTGCGCTGGTGGCGGGCACCAAATATCGCGGTGACTTCGAGAAGCGCCTCAAGGCCGTGATCGCGCAGCTCAAGAAGGAAGCGCACGCCATTCTGTTCATCGATGAGATTCACACCATCATCGGTGCCGGGTCAGCCAGCGGCGGCACGATGGATGCCTCCAACCTGATCAAGCCGGTGCTCGCCTCGGGCGAGCTGCGCTGCATCGGTTCGACGACGTTCCAGGAATACCGCGGCGTGTTCGAGAAGGATCGCGCGCTGGCGCGGCGCTTCCAGAAGATCGACGTGACGGAACCTTCGGTTGCCGAAGCGGTGGCCATCCTCAACGGCTTGAAGACCCGATTCGAGGAGCATCATCACGTCGAGTACGCCAGCGACGCGCTGCAGGCGGCGGTGGATCTGTCGGTCAAGCACATCGGTGATCGCCTGTTGCCGGACAAGGCCATCGACGTGATCGATGAGGCCGGTGCGCGCCAGCGCTTGCTGCCGAGCGAGCAGCGCAAATCGCTGATCGATGTGGCGGAAATCGAACTGATCGTGGCGCGGATGGCCCGAATTCCGGCCAAGCAGGTGTCGGCCTCGGATCGCGATGTGCTGCGCAATCTGGACCGCAATCTGAAGATGGTGGTGTTCGGCCAGGATCAGGCCATCGACATGTTGACCTCGGCGATCAAAATGGCGCGTTCGGGTCTGGCGAATCCCGACAAACCCATCGGCAGCTTCCTGTTCGCCGGTCCGACCGGCGTCGGCAAGACCGAGGTGACACGCCAGCTGGCGATGCAGTTGGGCATCGAACTGGTGCGCTTCGACATGTCCGAATACATGGAAGCCCATTCGGTCAGTCGCCTGATCGGCGCGCCTCCGGGTTATGTCGGCTTTGATCAGGGCGGTTTGCTGACCGAAAAGATCGTCAAGACACCGCATTGCGTGCTGTTGCTGGACGAGATCGAAAAGGCGCATCCGGACGTGTTCAACATCCTGCTGCAGGTCATGGATCGCGGCACGCTGACCGACACCAATGGGCGTGAAGCGAACTTCCGCAATGTCATTCTGGTGATGACGACCAATGCCGGTGCAGCGCAGGCGGCGCGACGGACGATCGGCTTCGTCGAGCAGAATCACGCCACCGATGCGATGGAAATCATCCGCAAGAGCTTCACTCCCGAGTTCCGCAATCGCCTCGACGCCGTGGTGCAGTTCGGTGGGCTCGACTTCGACCACATTCTACGCGTGGTCGACAAGTTCATCATCGAGCTGGAGGCGCAACTGCAGGAGAAGCACGTCGCCCTGAGCGTCGAGCCGGAAGCACGACAGTGGCTGGCGCAGAACGGATTTGATCCGCAGATGGGTGCACGCCCGATGGCGCGGGTGATCCAGGATCAGGTCAAACGCCCATTGGCCGACGAGCTGTTGTTTGGCGCACTGGTTGACGGTGGCCGGGTGAGTGTGGCGGTTCGTGATGGCAAGCTTCGGGTTGCCGCCAGTACCGCCGATTTGCCGGAATTGGCCGAGTCAGAGGTGGACTGAGGCTTGGCAGGGTGTTGAAAAACACCCTGTTCCGTCGAGGCTTGGTCGGCTTGCGCGTCGATCAAGCAGGCGAAGTGCCTGTCTTCGTCGTCGGCCGCGGTAACGCATCGCGACCCGGCGACATGAGTGGGCAGGAATGCCCTCGCGAAGACGGTTGGATTTCTGCGGCCGGTCCACCGACCGACCGCAGAAATCGGTGCAATCAGAAGCCACGGTCTCCCGAAAGAATATTGCCGAGGCCACCCAGTACCGAGCCTTCGTCCCGGCTGCCGCCCTTCTGGTAGGCCGCTGCAAACATGCGACCCGCCATGCGCGAGAACGGCAGTGACTGCAGCCATACGTGTCCGGGTCCGGTCAGTTGGGCAAGGAACACGCCCTCACCACCGAACAGCATGGACTTGATGCCACCCACCGGTTTGACGTCGAAGCCGACGCTGTCGGTCAGTGCCACCACGCATCCGGTATCAACATCCAGTCGTTCGCCCGGCTGCAGTTCGCGTTCGATCACCGTACCACCGGCGTGCATGAAGACCATGCCGTCGCCTTCCAGCTTCTGCATGATGAAACCCTCGCCACCGAATAGCGCGGTCATCACCTTTTTCTGGAAGAAGATGCCCATGGTCACGCCCCGCGCGGCACAGAGGAAGCTGTCCTTCTGGCAGATGATCCGGCCGCGGTAGTTGTTGAGGCTGAGCGGAATGATGGTGCCGGGGTAGGGCGCTGCGAAGGCGACCTTGGCTTTGCCCGCTTGTCCGGCATGCGAGAACAGGGTGATGAACAGGCTCTCGCCGGTGATGATGCGCTTGCCCGCGCCGAGCAGTTTGTCCATGAAGCCGCCACCCTGGCCGCTGTGACTGCCATCGCCGAAAACGGTCTCCATCTGCACGACCGATTCCTTGAACATCAATGCGCCCGCTTCCGCGACGGCGCTTTCGCCGGGATCCAGTTCGATTTCGACGAACTGCATGTCCTCGCCATAGATCCGGTAATCGATCACGTCCGCGCCGCGCCCCGCTGCAGCCGGCGGCGGTACCGGAAGCGGCAGTGCGCCGCTCTGCAATTCAGCGCAGGCGCGTATCGGCAACCACTCGTTCATGCCCGCGCGCCAGCAATAGCCTTCCGGGTTGGCCTTGGCCTGCGCGGCCGCCGTGGCGAGATCGAAAGGGCCGGTTTGCTGTCCGTTGTAACTCAGATACCAGGTGCTCATCGCTTGCTCCGCAGTGAAGGGGAAATCAGGAATCGGCGCTTTGGCCCGACATGTGTTGCTCAATCTGCTGACGTTGTTGCGTTGTCAACTTCAACGCGTCACCGAGGCGTTGCAGCCAGGCACGTTCCTTGTCGGTGTCGACGTCGACCGACAACAGGGCCGCCGCGTACACCTCGATGGCCTGATCTGGACGAGTCTGCCCGGCAAGTTCCGGAATCGACAGCGGGCGCGCGAGTTCCGCGCCCAGTACCGCCTGATCGTCGGCATCGAATCCCGCTTGCTGCGCGTGCTGCAGAATGCGCTCCCGTTCGTCGCCGTCGATCAGGCCATCAGCCGCCGCTGCGGCGATCATGCTGCGCACCATGACCAGTGCCGCGGCCTGTTCGGGAGGCAGGCTGTTCGCATCGAGCGTGGGCAAGTGCGGTGGTGGTGCCGTTGGCGGCACGGGAATGACCGGCGCTGCAGTCGGTGGCGGCGGCGGGACCGCGGCCGAGGGCGCGATGGGCGCGCTGGCTTTGGATTGTTGCTGATAGTGCTCGAATGCGGCCATCGCGATGCCCACGATGCCCAGGCCCAGTTGCGCTTTGGTGCCGGTGGACAGGCCGCCGAGCAGGGAGTCGCCACGCCTTCGCTTTTTGCCCTGGCCGCCACCCAGCAAGCCGTCCATACCGCTGCCCAGCATCTGCCCCAGCAGTCTTTGTGCATCAAACATGTGTCGATCTCCCGTTGGCGGTTGGCTGGTTTCGGAACATGCCCGGACGCGGCTTTCAGCCCCTTGTGACCGGCATTTCCGTGTGGCAGATACGGACCTTCGGGCAACAAGAAGTCAGCTTGCCTGTTGGTGAGCATCGCCCGGTCGGGCATCATACGGGCTTGAGGTCAAGCCTTCGTCGACTTGCTGGACGGTGTCCGGTCGTTGCGTGAAGGCCCGTTCGAGCGTGCCGAAGGGCACCGGATTCTTGCATCCCAACGAGAAAGTGCAGGCATGGCAGACAGTAGTGGCAGTGCGATTCCGCGCGGTCCGGGTGGGGTACTTCGGGCGATGCGCTGGTCCATGCTGGGGCTGCGTGCGGCGTGGCGGGTGGAGTCGTCGTTTCGGCTGGAGGTCTATCTTGCGCTGGTGATGGTGCCCGCCGGGTTGTGGTTCGGCAGTGATGCCGTCGAGCGCGTGCTGATGATCGGCAGCGTCCTGCTGGTGCTGGTGGGCGAACTGCTCAACTCGGCACTGGAGGCGGCGGTCGATCGTTTCGGACCTGAGCGTCACGAGTTGGTCGGGCGCGCCAAGGACATGGGCTCGGCAGCGGTTTTCATGCTGATGGTGAATGTGGTGGTTTGCTGGAGTTTGCTGCTGTTGAATTGAGCAGCCGGGTAGTTGGAGTGAAGCCTTGCTTCACGATTGTGTGCGGGAATCAAACCTTGGAATGGATATTCAATACGGAGATCTGGTTGGCGCTGCTGACCCTCTCCACGCTGGAGATTGTGCTGGGCATCGACAATCTCGTTTTCGTGTCGATTGCTGTCAGCAAGTTGCCGCCCGAGCAGCGTCCCTGGGCGCGCAAGTTCGGACTCGCCCTGGCCTGTGTCACGCGCATCATGCTGCTGGTTTCGCTGGTGTTTCTGGCCCGCATGCAGGCCTCTCTGTTCAGTCTGTTCGGGCAGGAGTTCTCGATCCGCGATCTGGTGTTGATCGGCGGCGGTTTGTTCCTGCTGATCAAGGGGACGATGGAAATCCACGAGGCGGTCGAGGGCGGTGAGGATGCGGATAGCGCCGGGACCAAGCCTTCTGCCGTGTTCGGCATGGTGATTGCCCAGATCGCGATCATCGACATCGTGTTTTCGCTCGACTCGGTGATCACCGCGGTCGGCATGGTTGACAACATCCCGGTGATGGCGGCCGCGATCATCCTCGCGGTGGGTGTGATGATCTTCGCCAGCAACCCGATCGGCGAGTTCATCGAGCGTCATCCCACCATCAAGATGCTCGCGCTGTCCTTCCTCATCCTGGTCGGCATGGCCTTGATTGCCGACGGGCTGGAGTTCCACATACCGCGCGCCTATCTGTATTTCGCCATGGCGTTTTCGGCCATGGTCGAGATGCTCAACATGCTGGCCCGGCGCCGCCAGGCCCGCAAAAAGGAAACGACATGAGTGGTCCGGAATATCCCGCCCTGTATCTGAAGCGCGGTGAAGACAAGCGTTTGCGCGCAGGGCATCTGTGGGTGTTCAGCAACGAGGTCGATACCGCAAAGTCGCCCTTGCCCGAATTTCCGGTCGGCGGTCCGGTGTGGATCCTGGATGCGAGTGGAAAGCCGCTTGGCACCGGTTATGCCAATCCCTCGACGCTGATCTGTGCGCGACTGATGGATCGCAGTGGGCGTGCGCTGGATCGCTCGCTGATCACCCATCGCTTGAACGTGGCGCTGTCATTGCGTGAGCGCATTCGAACCTCCCCACACTATCGACTGGTGTTTGGCGAGAGTGACGGTTTGCCGGGTCTGGTGATTGACCGCTTCGACGATCTCGTTGCCGTGCAACTGAACACGGCTGGCATGCAGGTCATGAAGGACGAGATTCAGGCGGCCATCGAAAAGGTGCTGAAACCGTCCGCGCTGGTCTGGAAGAACGACAGTTCCGCGCGTGCGCTGGAAGGTTTGCCGGAACAGGTCGACGTCGCATTTGGCGCGGTCCCTGAACGGGTTCGCGTGCTGGAAGGTGGATTGGCCTTCGACGTCGATGTGCTGCAGGGGCAGAAGACCGGCTGGTTTTACGATCAGCACGACAATCGGGATCGGTTGCAGCCTTACGTGAAAGACCTGCGCGTGCTGGATCTGTTCAGTTACGTCGGTGCCTGGGGCATTCGTGCGGCGGGCTTTGGTGCCGCTGAAGTCACCTGCGTGGATGCGTCGGCGGCGGCAGTTGCGCAGATCGAGGCCAACGCGCGTCTGAACGGTCTGCAGGATCGCGTCTCCGCCGTGCGTGCCGATGCCTTCGAGTTCCTGCGTGCGGCACGCGCGGAAAAGCGCCATTGGGATGTGGTGATCCTTGATCCGCCCGCGTTCATCAAGCGACGCAAGGATTTCAAGGAGGGAGCGCTGGCCTATCGGCGCATCAATGAAATGGCGATGCAGGTGCTGGCGCGTGACGGCATTCTGGTCAGCGCCAGTTGCAGTCATCACATGGGGCGTGCGGCCTTGCTGGAAGCCATCCAGGGCGGGGCGCGCCACCTTGATCGACAAGTCCAGGTGCTGTGCCAGCTCCAGCAGGCGCAGGACCATCCGGTCCATGCGGCCATTCCCGAGACGGATTACCTGAAGGGGTATATCAGTCGCGTTCTGCCGGCCTGAGCCCATGCACTACCTGCACGACATCGATCCGATCGCGCTCCAGTTGGGGCCGCTGGCGATCCATTGGTACGGTCTGACCTATCTGATCGCGTTTGCCTTGGCCTACTGGCTCGGAACGCGGCGCCTGCGTGCCGGGCGTCTGCCGGTTTCCGAGCAAGCGTTCTCCGATTTGATGTTCTACGGCATGGTCGGCGTCGTGGCCGGTGGGCGCATCGGCTACATGCTGTTCTACGGCTATGCCAAGTTGATCGCCGACCCGCTTTCGTTCTTCCGCGTGTGGGAAGGCGGGATGAGCTTTCATGGCGGCTTGCTCGGCGTGATGCTGGCCACCTGGTGGTGGTCCAGAAAGCACCGTTTGCATGTTTTCGACACGCTCGACTTCGTTGCGCCGCTGGTGCCGACGGGCTTGTTTTCGGTGCGGATCGGCAATTTTGTCGGCGGCGAACTCTGGGGGCGAATCAGTGACGTTCCGTGGGCGATGATCTTCCCCAACGCTCTGCCGCAACAACATTCCATCGAGGTACTGAGAGACATGCAGGCCAGCGGTGCGCTGGACGGTTTGGCGCGGCATCCCACGCAGTTGTACGAAGCCGGGCTCGAGGGCGTGACGATGTTTCTGCTGCTGTGGTGGTTCTCGAACCGCCCGCGTCCTCGCTACGCCGTGGCCGGGATGTTTGCGCTGCTGTATGGCGTGTTCCGCTTTGCCGTTGAGTTCCTGCGCGAGCCGGATGCCCATATCGGCTTCATCGCTTTTGACTGGTTGACCATGGGCATGCTGCTCAGTCTGCCGCTGGTCGCGGTCGGCTTGCTGCTGTTGTGGATGTCGCATCGCTCGCCGACCCTGCCGCTGGCGAGCGTCGAGTCGTCTGCGCCATGAAGACCTACCTCGACCTGTTGCGCCACGTGCTGGAGCACGGTTCGGAAAAGTCCGATCGCACGGGGACGGGGACGCGATCGGTGTTCGGTTGGCAGATGCGTTTCGACCTGCAACAGGGCTTTCCGTTGCTGACAACCAAGAAACTGCATCTGCGTTCGATCATCCACGAATTGTTGTGGTTCATCGCTGGAGATACCAACACGGCCTATCTGAAGGCGAATGGCGTCAGCATCTGGGACGAATGGGCGGACGCCGAAGGCCATCTCGGTCCGGTCTACGGCAAGCAATGGCGGGACTGGATCGCGCCGGATGGTCGTCACATCGACCAGTTGCGCTGGGTGATCGACGAGATCAAGCGCAATCCGGATTCGCGGCGATTGATCGTGTCGGCCTGGAATGTCGGCGAGTTGGACAAGATGGCGCTGATGCCGTGTCACGCCTTGTTCCAGTTCTACGTTGCCAACGGGCGCCTGAGTTGCCAGCTGTATCAACGCAGCGCGGACATCTTTCTCGGTGTGCCCTTCAACATCGCCAGCTATGCCTTGCTGACCCATCTGGTTGCCCAAGCCTGCGATCTGCAGGTGGGCGATTTCGTTCATACGCTGGGCGATGCGCACCTCTACAGTAACCACGTCGAACAGGCGCGCGAGCAATTGAGCCGCGACGTGCGAGCCCTGCCGAGGCTGTGGCTCAATCCGGAAGTGCGTGACGTGTTCGCGTTCCGCTTCGAGGACATTCGCATCGACGATTACCACCCACATCCGGCGATCAAGGCGCCAGTGGCGGTGTGATGCAGGCCAGCCTTACTCTGGTGGCGGCCTTGGATCGTCGGCTCGCGATCGGGGTGAGAAATGCCTTGCCGTGGTCGCTGCCGGCGGATTTGAAACATTTCAAGGCGCTGACCTTGGGCAAACCGGTACTGATGGGGCGCAAGACCGCGGAATCGCTGGGTCGGGCCTTGCCCGGGCGATTGAATCTGGTGCTTACCCGACAGGCTCACGCGCCATTCGCGGGCATGCAAGCGGTGGGTTCTCTGGATGCGGCGTTGCAGTGTGCGGCCGGGCAGGAACTCATGGTCATTGGCGGTGCCGAGGTGTACGCCATGACCCTGCCGATGGCGCAGCGGATGGTGCTGAGCCACGTCGATACCGTGGTGGACGATGCCGATGCCTGGTTCCCCGCTTGGCGTGCCGAGGACTGGCTGGGTGTGGATGTCGAAACGCATCCGGCCGACGCACGGAATGCACATGGGTTTGTGGTCCGCGACTATCGTCGCTCCGCCCCGCTGTGACGGTGACCGCTGTCTGAACCCCGGTTCGACAGTGGATCCGGTATCGCGCGGCGCTCTTGAAATCGCCACCGTCGGATCACCATTTTCCTTGCCAGAAGCCGCCGTGGTGGTGGCGTATCGCAGGAGAACGACCATGAGCAACACTCGCTTTCCCGGCACCACACAGAATCCGTGGGCCTTGCAGAACGGTCTGCAGTCCGAGTTGAAGCAGGCCTTCGAGCGCTTTTTCGGCGAGGCCGATGCCGACCAGTCCAATGTGGTGACCAGCCAATGGACGCCGCGCGTCGATATCAAGGAAGAGCCGCAGCGCTTCGTGATTTTCGCCGACATTCCCGGCGTCGATCCGCAGCAGATCGAAATCCACATGGACAAGGGCATCCTCACTATTCGGGGTGAGCGCGCCACCGAATCCCGCGAAGAGGGCGAAAAGTACTCGCGTATCGAACGCTCGCGTGGCACCTTCTATCGTCGGTTTGCGTTGCCAGACAGCGCCAATCCGGATGCCATCGAGGCGCGGGGCCATCACGGCGTGCTGGAAATCAGCATTCCCAAAAAGCCCGAAACCACGCCGCGGCGCATCACCATCAACACCAACTGAAGCAACGCGCGCACCGGCCGGGAATTGATCTCGGCCGGGTCCGCACAAGGGCCGTGCCATGCAGTTCAAGGATTACTACAAGACACTGGGCGTCGAGCCCACCGCCAGCGATGCCGAGATCAAGTCGGCCTATCGTCGGTTGGCCCGCAAGTACCATCCGGATGTCAGCAAGGAGGCGGGCGCGGAAGACAAGTTCAAAGCCGTCAATGAAGCCTACGAAGTGCTCAAGGACCACGGCAAGCGCAACGCCTATGACCAGCTCAAGGCGGGCGGCTATCGCGGTGGAGAGGACTTCCGCCCACCGCCGGGTTGGGGCGATCAGGGCGGTTTCGAATACAACGTGGGTGGCGGCGGATTCAGTGACTTCTTCGAGTCGCTGTTTGGTGGCCAACGCCCACGGCCTGGACGTGGCACCGCGCCGCCGCCGCCGAAGACCGAGCGTCGCGCCAAACTGGAGCTTGATCTTGAACTGGTCTACTCGGGCGGCAAACAACGTATCGAAGTGGACGGCCGCACCCTGGAGGTGAAGATTCCGGCGGGCGTGCAGGTCGGGCAGCAGATTCGCCTGGCTGGTCAGGGCGGGCAGGGCCGCGACCTGTTGCTGGAGGTGGCTTACCGGGCGCATCCGAAATTCGACGTGGACGGCCAGAACATCATTCATCGCCTTGCGGTGATGCCATGGCAGGCGGCCTTGGGTGGCACCGTCAGTGTGCCGACGCTGGCGGGAACGGTCGACCTGCGGATTCCGCCCGATAGCGATACCGGCAAGCGCCTTCGCTTGCGCGAACGGGGGCTGCCATCAACCAGCAGTGGCGGCGTCGCCGGCGATCAGATCGTCATCCTCGAAGTGCATGTCCCTGCGCCGAAGGGAGAACGTCAGCGCGAGGTTTATCGCGATATGGCAGCGGCGTTTTCGGAGCCGCCCACCGTCCGTTGAGGGTGGCTCTGCGGACGGTGCCAGCATCGGTCCTTACGGGCCTCACTGATAGCCGAAGAATCCCTTCAGAATGGCCTCGTTACCGGCGTAATCGGCGGCGCTGGCAGCCTTGAATCCGCTGATGCCCAGTTCCGCCAGAACCTGTGAAGCAGCGGCACTCTCATGCAGTTTCAGCAAGGCGTCGCGCACCGCGATCCGATCCGCTTCCGGAACGCTGGCGGCCGCGCTGATGGCTGGCCCCGGCAATGTCTTGCTTTGCGCGATCTCGACCAGATTCGGATACAGGTCGGCGATGTATCGCGGCACCATGGCGGCATCGGCTTCATCGCCGAAAATCATTTCCACGCCGTCACGCCAGGACGCTGCCTCGGAGCGAATGTCGGGTTGCGCGACCGGGTTGGTGAACATGTCGGCCAGCAAGGCGAAACCCAGACTCGGTGAGGGCATGCAGATCACCGGGCGGCCGATCAAGCCGTCAAGACCGCGCTCGGCCACTTCCGGCAGCGCGATCAGCGAATAGCGACTGTCCTCGACGGTGCGCGCGATCGGGATGAACTTGAATCGCTGCACGCGATAGTCCACGAACTGCGCTTCCTCGAAGACGAAATCCGTGGCGATGTTCTGGCGAATGTCGCGCCAGAAAAAGTGGTGATTGCGGGGCGCGACCAAGGTGAAGGAATGGCCGGTGGCTTGCTGCAGATAGTCCAGCAAAGGCTGGTAGACCTCGGCAGCGCGTTCCGGCGCGTAGACGGGTTCCACCGTCAACGTGTAGTTGGCGGCTTGCGACGAAGGCGCGATGAGCAACATCAGCACGGTCAGCAGACCGCCCAGTTTGCCTGCGAATGCCTGCGGGCATTGGTATGAAAACATGCGGTCCCCCCTGAGGACGGCTGGTCGAAGAATTGAGACTGTGCGGGATGGTCGGCGTGTGGTCTCTGCGTTGGATCAATTCGTTTGCGAACGTGCCGTGGGTCATCGCACGTAAACCACAGGTGATAGCAGATTGCCCGCGTCCGGTCCATTGTGCGGCGCGGTAGCCGCGCCGGGTAGATTCAGTCAGGCGTGATGAAGGGCAGTCGCTGCACCGCTGCGCCGTCTTCGGTGGTCAGCGCCGATGTGGACTCGGAATCGGTCCCGATATCCGGCAAGGCGGCGAGTGCTTCCCAGCGGTCCGAGTTGATCTGGATGGCGTTCAACAGGGCTGCCATCTCGCGACCATCGACCAGCAATCGGGTGCCGTCACGCAGCGGTGATGACGCACCCACGCGAGTCAACTGGCGATGACTCTTGCCCAGATAGTGTGTTCTCGCGACGATTTCCTGACCTGGATAGCAGCCCTTCGACAGACTCAGCGCGGGTAGCCGGTGCAGACCCAACTGGTGCGCCGTCAGGTCGCTGCCCTGTGGGGGCAGGTGAACCACGCCGCATCGCAGATCGGCGATCCGCCACGTTCGGCTGAATTCGTCGGTGGACGGTATGGCGTTCGAGTGCGGCGCAATCCGCCATTCGCGTCCGCTGGCGTCGTCCATGTGACCGCGCCACAGCTGTTCGCCTTCCTGCACAAACGGGTGCGCGGAGGATGAGGCCACGGCATGGTCGTGAACGCGCCCTTGGAAACAATGGCTCAGGTCCACGGACAGGCTGAGTTTGCGTCGGAAAACCATGCGCTTGAGTTCGTCCGCGAGTGCTTCAGCCGGTGCATCGGCACTGACCAGACGGAGTTCCTGGTCGCCGCTGCGCAGCAGCATGAACAGCGCCCGGACTCGACCCTTGGCGCTAAGCCAGGCATTCCACTGCCATGTGTTCACGCTCAGTGCGCGGACATCATTGGCGAATTGCGATTGCGCAAAGTCGATGGCGTCCGCGCCCTCGATGCACAGTATCGAGGTGCCCGGAATCGGCTGGAAATGGCTGTCTGACGCGGCTTGCTGCATATTCTTCGACCATGGTTTTGCTTGCGGCACCTACGTCGAAAGAGTACCCTTCGAGTGGTTCAGTCCCGCCATGATAGGCCAAGTGCAGCCAGCCCCCGAGCCCGCCGAAGCCTCCTGTGCAGTGCCGCAGGAAACGCTTGTGAACACGTCATGCGAAGCACCGCTTCCGCGTGAGGTGGGTGGTCGTCCAGGGCTGGAGCCCACTCGCTACGGCGATTGGGAAAAGAACGGTCGCTGTATCGATTTTTGAACCGTTGCGCGAGTCGGGCAGGGCGGAACTTCAGTCCGTGTGTTTCTACTCATGAGAGTGCCTCCATGTCTCAGCGCGAGCGTCCGCTGTCACCGTTCATGATCGGGCCGTATTACCGGCCTCAAATCACGTCGGTCATGTCCATCCTGCACCGCATTACCGGCGTCGTGCTGTCGGTGGGAGCTTTCTTCCTAACCGCCTGGCTGGCCGCCGTGTCGCTCGGTCCCGAAGCGTATGCGTTCTTCGCTGCCTATGCGGGTTCGCTCGTCGGCAAGCTGATCTGGGCGGGCGTGTCGTTTTCGCTTATGTATCACCTTTTCAATGGCCTGCGACATCTGGCCTGGGATCTGGGCCACGGCTTCAGTATGGCTGGCCTGTATCGCGGCGGCTGGATCGTGATCGCACTGACCGCGGTCTGCACGGCCCTGCTCTGGTTTTTCGGCTTCAGCGCGGGAGGTGCGGCATGAGTCTTTTGAAGTCGGGTCTTCGTGACCCGCTGGCGCGCGTGCGTGGACATGGCTCGGCCCGGCATGGCACCGAACATTTCATCCTGCAACGGATCAGTGCGGTGATTCTGGCGAGTCTCACACCGTGGCTGCTTTGGCTGCTGGTGACCCTGATGCCGGCCGACTACGCCACCGTTCGTGCCACGCTGTCGAATCCGCTGCACGCCATTCTGCTGCTGTCGTTTCTGATGGCGCTGTTCTGGCACTCGCGGCTTGGCCTGCAGGTGGTGATCGAGGACTACGTGCATCACCACGGTCTGGGCGTCATTGCACAGATCCTGACCCTTTTCTGTTGTTCCTTGGGTGCGCTGATTTCGCTGCTGGCGATTGGTCGCATTCTTTTCGCCGCCTGAGGTCGCCATGACGTCTGCATACAAGATCATCGAACACAAGTACGACATGGTGGTTGTCGGTGCCGGCGGCGCCGGATTGCGTGCCACTTTCGGTCTGGCTCAGAAGGGACTGAAGACCGCGTGTCTTACCAAGGTTTTTCCCACCCGCTCGCATACCGTGGCGGCGCAAGGCGGGATTTCGGCCGCGCTGGGTAACATGGGCGAGGACGACTGGCGGTTCCATTTCTACGACACCATCAAGGGTTCGGACTGGCTGGGCGATCAGGACGCCATCGAGTACATGTGCCGCGAAGCGATTCCGGCGATCATCGAGCTCGAGCATTACGGCGTGCCGTTTTCGCGCACCGAGGATGGCAAGATCTATCAGCGTCCGTTTGGTGGCATGACCACGCATTACGGCAAGGGCACCGCGCAACGCACCTGCGCGGCGGCTGACCGCACGGGTCACGCCATTCTGCATACGCTGTATCAGCAATCCCTGGCCCACGATGCGCGTTTCTACATCGAGTTTTTCGCGCTCGATCTGATCATGGACGATGAAGGCGCCTGTCGTGGCGTTCTGGCGCTGGAAATGGCAACCGGCGACCTGCATCTGTTCCGTGCGCAGGGCGTGGTGCTGGCGACCGGTGGCTATGGACGCGCCTACTTTTCGGCAACGTCGGCACATACCTGCACCGGCGATGGCGGCGGCATGGCCTTGCGTGCGGGCTTGCCGCTGCAGGACATGGAGTTTGTGCAGTTTCACCCGACCGGCATTTACGGCGCGGGCTGCCTGATCACCGAAGGCGTGCGCGGCGAAGGCGGGTATCTCACCAATGCCAAGGGCGAACGTTTCATGGAGCGCTATGCGCCCAACGCCAAGGACCTGGCATCGCGCGACGTGGTCAGCCGCTCGATGACGGTGGAAATCCGCGAAGGTCGCGGCGTCGGCAAGGATGCGGATCACATCCATCTCAATCTGATGCACCTCGGGCCGGAGGTGATTCACGAAAAACTGCCGGGAATCTCCGAAACCGCCAAGATTTTCGCCGGTGTCGACGTGACCAAACAGCCGATCCCGGTGCTGCCGACCGTGCACTACAACATGGGTGGCTTGCAGACCAACTACCACGGTGAGGTGGTGACCCTCAGGAATGGCAATCCGGATACCGTGGTGCCGGGCCTGTACGCCATTGGCGAAGCGGCCTGCGTATCGGTTCATGGTGCCAATCGCCTGGGTTCCAATTCGCTGCTGGACCTTGTGGTGTTTGGTCGCGCGGTGGCCAATCGTTGCGCGGAAACCATCAAGTCGGGCTCGCGCCACAAGGCGCTTCCGGCGTCGGCCTGCGACAAGGCATTGGCCAATCTGGACCGCATTCGCTACGCCAAGGGCGAGTTGCCGACCGCGAAGATCCGTCTCGACATGCAACGCACGATGCAGGCCGACGCTGCCGTTTTCCGCACCAGTGCCACGCTCGCGCAAGGTGTCGAAAAGATTCGCAAGGTCCACGACAGTTTCGAGCATGTTGGCATCCAGGATCGCTCGCTGGTCTGGAACTCCGATCTGATCGAAACGCTGGAGTTGCAGAACCTGTTGGGCCAGGCCGTGGCGACCATGGTCTCGGCGGAGAACCGCAAGGAGTCGCGTGGCGCGCATGCGCACGAGGATTTCCCGGAGCGCGACGATGTCCAGTGGCACAAGCACACACTGTGCTGGGTTGATGACAAGGGCAATACCACGCTCGATTATCGACCGGTCCACATGTACACCCTGACCAATGAGATCGAGCCCGTGCCGCCGAAGGCGCGAACTTACTGATGTGCTGGTCGCCCGCTCACCGAACGAGCGGGCGAGACCCTAGTCGACACCCGATTGCGGACAGAAATCATGGCTGAATTCAAGTTGCCGAAAAACTCCCAGGTGACCAAGGGCAAGCATTTCCCGGCGCCTGCGGGGGCAAAGAACGTGCGGACCTTCAAGGTGTACCGTTGGAGCCCGGATGATGATGCCAA
>Ga0209066_10002545_pt1 | contig 22034 bp, 16 predicted proteins | sample All_14_2_FD_187198 | JGI IMG/M metagenome (GOLD analysis project Ga0209066, IMG submission 187198) | Freshwater microbial communities in response to fracking from Pennsylvania, USA - Allegheny Zone_MetaG_DW_15 (SPAdes) (version 2) ... | reverse complement strand
AGTTCCGGTATACACCAAAGCCAAATTGAAAGTGGCAGCAACTGCGCACATGCAGTCGCTTGAAAAATCATCCAGCCGGATGCAAAACCGGATGCAAAAATTCTTCCGAGATGCGCGTGTGAAATAGCCAGCCTGATTCATGGATCAAGCTGGCCGGATCAATACGTTATTGATGAGAGGGTTGATGATGCTGCGGAATTTTTTAAGCGTTGTTCAACCTGTTTCAGCCTCGGGTATTCGGGTTTGCCGGTGTGCTCAAGTCGGCGAGCTCTACTTTGACCGCAGGTTGCCAACCAGGTTTTCTGTGTTCTGCAATAACGGTAGTAAATACCCCGCCACGCACGTAAAAGCGTGCAGTTAAACGCATATAGCGGGGGTTGGTGGCGATTGAGAGATCATCCAGGATGCGGTTGGTGACATCTTCATGGAAATGTCCTTCCTCTCGAAAGCTCCACATGTATAGTTTCAGGCTCTTAAGCTCGACGCAAACGGCGTCAGCAATGTAATCTAATGTGAGGGTTGCAAAATCGGGCTGACCAGTTTTGGGGCAAAGACAGGTAAATTCAGGGATCTCCATATGAATCTGGTAATCCCGATGTGGTGCCGGGTTAGGGAAGGTTTCAAGTGTTTTGGTTGGTTGGCTGGTCATAAGGCGGGTGGCTTAGCGTGGGCGTCTGACCGATTATAATGAGCTGCATGCGCTTTGGCTTTAGTTTATCTTGAGTGCGTGAGTCTCACTAACCAAAATGAATGAGCAAAGTTTCAATCAAAAATGCAAGCAGCAAGACTCTCTCCACATTTATTGCTACATCTTTTTGAATTTCTGACTTTTATATCCTGTGCGTTTAATTAAACTCAAAATCGCCGGTTTCAAATCTTTTGTTGAGCCAACAGTTGTACTGTTCCCTAGCCAATTAGCAGGGGTGGTTGGTCCTAATGGTTGCGGTAAATCAAACATTATTGATGCGGTACGCTGGGTGTTGGGTGAGTCGAAAGCGTCAGAATTACGCGGAGAATCGATTCAAGATGTGATTTTCAAAGGGTCGGGTCATCGCAAACCGGTGAGTCGGGCCAGCGTTGAATTATTTTTCGATAACGGGCAAGGTCGCGCGTCTGGGCAATGGTCGCAATATGCCGAAATTACGGTCAAGCGAGTACTCGACCGCGAGGGCAATTCAAGCTATTACATCAATAATCTGCATGTGCGCCGACGGGATATGATTGATCTTTTCCTGGGGACGGGTTTAGGTCCGAGGGCTTATGCCATTATTGGTCAAGGCATGATCTCGCGCATTGTTGAGGCTAAGCCGGATGAACTGCGCTTCTTCCTGGAAGAGGCAGCAGGGGTGACGAAATATAAAGAGCGGCGCAAAGAGACGGAGAACCGTTTGGAGGATGCGCGTGAAAACCTTGCTCGCGTAGATGATATTTGCAACGAGTTAGAAAGCCAGGTGACTCGGTTGCAGGCGCAAGCAGAAGTGGCCAAGGAATATCAAAGGCTACATGAGCAAATAGGGTTTAAGCAGTCGGTGCTGTGGTTGAAGAAACGCAATGATGCACGCCGGGATGCACTTGTTTTAGCGCAACAAGTGAGTGAATCCACAACTCAGGTGACGAGCCAAACTACGGCGTTGCGTCATATTGAAGCGCAGGTGGAACAAGCGCGTGAAGCACATTTCACAGCGTCTGATTTACTGCATGCGACGCAAGCTGAAATGTATGCTGCGAATGGTGAAGTTTCTCGCTTGGAAGCCGAGCTTACGCATGTGCGTGATGCACGCACGCGCTTGGAGTCTCGCTTGGCACAATTAGCAAGCGAAGATACTCACTGGACAGCGCAAAATACCCAATTGATTGAAGAGCAAATTCGCTGGACAGCGCTATTGGACAATGCACGTAATCGGTTGGCGATTGCGACGGATGAGCATGCATTGGCTGTTGAGCGGTTGACGAGCGCAGAAGAGGCGGTGCGTGCTGTAGGTCATGAAGTGGCAGCAGCACGTCGTGAGCAAAACCAGTTTGAGCAAGCGCAGCGTTTGGCTGAGGCCGATCGTGGACATGCGCAGCGTGCGTTGGAGAATTTAACGCAGCGTCGGATGCGATTGGACCAGGACCGTGCCGCGCTTGGTGCGCCTGATTCTGCCCAACTGGCAGCAGCAGAAATAGAAGAGGCACGCAGCCAGGAGTCGTTAAGTCTGGCTCAGGTGGCGTTGCATGAATCGCAAATGGCTATACCAGCGGCGGAGACGGCAGTGCGTAGTGCACGCGAAACCTTGCAGCTAGCACATAGGCAATTGACAGAAAGTCGTGCCCAACATGGTGCATTGGTGCAATTGCAAGCAAAGGTTGCACAGCGTGGCGACATTGGCCCATGGCTTAATGCGCGCGGTTTGGCTCAGGCCAAACCCTTATGGCAGTCGATTCAGGTAAACAAAGGCTGGGAAACTGCGGTTGAAGCGGTGCTGCGTGAGAATTTTACGGCACTTGCTGCGGACGCTACAACCCTGCGCGCGGCCTTGGAAAATCCCCCGCCGGTAATTTTGGCGCTGGCATATGTTGATGGTCAGGGTGTCGCGCAACAGACGCCGCTAGCAAACCCAAACCAAGTGTCTGATGTATCCACAGAGTCTTTACGTGCGCAAGTGCAGTGTGATGATGCACGTTGGTCTGCCGTGCTTGATGAGTGGTTAGGCCACGTCATGATAACGGATGACTTGCCGGGCAAGTTAAGCGGGCAGTTTGCCGTCGATACCCCGAGGATGGGTGCATCCCGTGTTTATGTCTCCCGTGCTGGGCATCTGCTGACAGCCAGTGGTATCACGCTTTATGTGCCTGATGCAAAAACGCATGGCGTGATTGAGCGGCAGCGTGAGATTGATGAACTCGCCGAACTGATGGATGCGCGCAGTCTGGCTGAGCAGGTCGCGCGTGAAGCGCAACAGCTGGCAGAACAGCGTGTGGCTGAGTTGCAATCACAACTTGCCACTGCCCGCCGAGCGGTACAGGAAGCGCAGCAGGCAATGCATGTTGCGCAAGTGACCGCATTGAAATTGAATCAAGCGCAAGCCAGGTTTGATGAGCGTTCAGCACAAATTGATCACGATCTGCTTGAGCTGGTGCGTCAGCAAACAACGGAAGAGGCACGCTTGGTTCGTGCTGAGCTGGAGTCTCGGCAGCAGCAGGAGCGGCTGGATATCATGCGCGAGCAGCTCGATCAGTTGTTTGAGGCACAACGCCAAAAAGATGCAGCGTTGCGTGATGCACGTCAGCTGGAAACACAACTGGCGCGTGAAGTTCAAGAAGCCAACTTTTCTGAGCGTGAATGCTTATCTAAATTAGATGACAATACACGCGCCACAACAACAGCCGCTAGCCAGCTGGCGAGAATTTCAGCGGAAATACACGGTGCTACCACTGAGCTTGCGAGCATTAGCGATGAAATTTTACAAGCGCAGTTACATCATGCCCTGGACAATAAGCGTGTTAAAGAGTCGGCGCTGGCAGAACGGCGTGATGCGCTGGAAACCGCAGCAGCTGCATTGCGTGGACTGGATGAGCAGCGCTTGAAGCTGGAACAAGGGATTGCACCGCTTAATGAGCGTATCAACCAGCTTAAACTCAAAGCACAAGCAGCAGAAATGAGCGAAGCGCAGTTTCAGGAACGGTTGACGGAAATTAATTTGCTTACTGAAGCCGATGAGGCGTCCTTCATTGATGCTTTGGCTGCAAGCCCTAAAGATAGTGTGCTGCAAAGTGAAATCACGCGACTTACGCAAGCGCTTGAGGCGTTAGGGCCGGTTAACCTGGCGGCTTTGGAGGAGTTAACGACTGCCGCGCAGCGCAAAGAATTTTTAGATGAGCAATCGGCTGATTTAACTAGCGCAATTAATACGCTGGAAGATGCGATTCGACGTATTGACCGCGACACGAGAGAGCAGCTGCAAGAAACATACAACATTGTGAATGCGCAATTTGGTACGCTGTTTCCACAGCTCTTTGGTGGTGGTGAAGCACGCTTGATTCTGACCGGAGATGAGATTCTGGATGCCGGTATTCAAATCATGGCACAACCGCCTGGCAAGAAAAATTCGACCATACATTTGCTTTCTGGTGGCGAGAAGGCGCTAACAGCCATTGCGCTGGTTTTTGCGATGTTCCAGTTGAATCCGGCACCGTTTTGCATGCTCGACGAAGTCGATGCGCCGCTGGATGATTCAAACACGGTACGTTTTTGCGAGATGGTTAAGCGCATGTCAGTCCAAACTCAGTTTATATTTATTTCGCATAACAAGATTGCGATGGAAATGGCTCAGCAATTAATTGGCGTCACCATGCAGGAACAAGGGGTATCACGCGTTGTCGAAGTCGACATCAGCGAGGCGCTACGCCTTGCAGACGAACAAAAGGTGGCATAAATGGTTTTGAGTGATTTGCAAATAACTTTGATCGGTGCGGGTATTTTGGGTGTGGCTGCTGTCTGGGTTTATAACCAGTGGCAAGAGCGAAAGGCGCGTCGTTTAACCGAAGCTGCACTCACGCACCCGACGGACGATACTTTATTGAAAACCAGCGCCATAGATCATGTTGTGACAAATGATCAGCCCATGGCTGAGCCGGGAAATATGGCGTCGCCAGTGCACTTTATTTCACCGGCACCTGATTTTGCCAATGGCGCTGAAGACTCTGCGGCTGTCGAGAAGGGAAATATGCCTGAGCGTATAGAGCCAACTTTGTCGTTCTTGGGTGCGACAAGTGAAGCTGCTGAATCTGTATTGCCAAGCGTTATTGAACACAACGCGATGGCTCAGCATGCTGAAAGCTCAACGCTGTTGGACATGCCTTCAGTGGATTCTTCTTCAGTTGAGCCTCCTTCAGTTGCGTCTCTTTCGGTTGCGTCTCTTTCGGTGGCTCAACCCACGTCAACAGCGGCTGTTGAGATAGCGCCTGTGGCAGAAAGCGGGGCGGTCAATACTGCGGCGAGTGTTTTACCGATAGAGCGAGTTGACCCGCTGATTGATGGGGTGATTCGACTCTACACGGCCAAGGCAACGCCTGCCGCAACAATGTCGGTTTTGATGCGTGGCTGTGTTCCTCCTCAGGGTAAATCTGTGCGCTGGTCAGCTTTTGATGAAGTGATTGGCGAATGGATCGCAGTTGACGAACAAACCGTCGGTTGGTTTCATCAATGGGTAGGTGCATTGCAGTTGGTGGATCGGCGAGGCGCTGTTTCCGAGCGCGAGCTGGTGCATTTTTTTGAGGACGTGCAACAGGCGGCACAACAAATCAATGCGGAATTGTCCATCCCGGACATCGCACCCATTTGGGCTTATGCAGGTGCGTTAGACCAGTTTTGTGCCACAGTGGATTATCAGTTTAGTGTTTATATTGTTGAGTCTGCAGGTGCTGCGTTTTCAGGCACCAAATTGCGCGGTGTTGCAGAAGCATCAGGTATGCTACTTGAAGCCGATGGTTGCTTTTATGCCAGAGGCAATGCTGGTGATGAGTTATTTACTCTGGTTAATTTGGGTAACGAAGGGTTTACAGCCGATAACTTGCGTACCTTGGCAACCCATGGTTTAGCTTTAACGCTTGATGTTCCGCGCGTGCGTGATGGGTTGGCTGCTTTCACCCGAATGCTAGTGACAGGGCAACAGCTCGCCAAAGCGCTAGATGGAATCATGGTCGATGCCCAGCGCATTCGCTTGACGGAAGAAAAGACGTCTGCCATTCGAGCCAAAATCACAGAGCTGCAACACAAGATGCTGGAAGCTGATATCACGCCGGGCAGCTCGCGTGCTTTGCGTTTATTTTCGTGATGCTGGGTGCGTAAATGGTGGCCATTGCTTTAGCTCAGCAAGCAGATGACTTACGCGCGACCTTAGCGCGCTATGACCACGCCTATTACGGGCTGGACGCACCCCTTGTGCCGGATGCGGAATACGATCGCCTGTTCCGTGAGCTGCAAAATCTGGAAGCTGAGCATCCTGAGTTGCAAACGCCCGACTCGCCCACCCAGCGTGTTGGTGGCAAAGCTTTGCCAGCGTTTGGCCAGGTGATGCATGACGTGCCGATGCTCTCGCTCAATAATGCGTTTAACCTGGATGACATCGTGGCCTTTGACCGGCGCTGCCGGGAAGCGCTCGAAGTCGCCGCCATTGATTACGCCTGCGAGCCAAAGTTTGATGGTTTGGCGGTGCGCTTGAAATATGAAAACGGCTTGCTCGTCCAGGGGGCAACGCGCGGCGATGGTACAACGGGTGAGGATGTGACGCACAACTTGCGCACCGTGCGCAACATTCCGTTGCGCCTGAATGGCGGGGGTTGGCCAGCAACGCTTGATGTGCGCGGCGAGGTTGTTCTGCTACGGGCGGATTTTGATGCGATGAATGCCCGTCAACGTGCCAAGGGCGAGAAGGAGTTTGTGAATCCAAGAAATGCCGCCGCCGGTAGCTTGCGGCAATTGGATGCGAAAATTACCGCACAACGTCCGCTGCACTTTTTTGCCTATGGCGTTGGCTTGCCGGACGCCGTATTGCCAGCGCCGACTTTTCATAGTGAGTTGATGGATAGGCTGGCGGCCTGGGGTTTTACCCTGGCCGATGAGCGTCGCGTGGTGCGTGGCGCGGCAGGCTTGGCGGACTATTACGCCGAGATTGGTGCCGCTCGTATGCGCTTGCCTTACGATATTGATGGCGTGGTGTACAAGGTGGATAAGCTGGCGGACCAGGTACAGCTGGGTTTTGTCTCGCGTGCGCCACGGTTTGCCATTGCGCACAAGTTCCCCGCGCAAGAGGCGCTCACTACCGTGGAGGCAATAGAAGTGCAAGTCGGCCGCACCGGTGCGCTCACCCCGGTCGCGCGGCTAAAACCCGTCTTTGTCGGCGGTGTTACTGTCACCAATGCCACGCTGCATAACGAAGCCGAAGCACAACGCAAGGATGTGCGCGTGGGTGATACGGTCAGTGTGCGTCGTGCGGGTGATGTGATTCCCGAAGTGGTTGCCGTGGTGCTGGAAAAACGCCCCTTGCTTGAGGATGACAGTAGCTCGCCTGTGTATTCGGCATTCGTTCTGCCCAAGGCCTGTCCGGTTTGTGGCGCGGTGGTGGAAAAGCTGGCAGACGAAGCCATTGCCCGCTGCACGGGCGGCTTGTTTTGTCCGGCGCAAAGAAAGCAGGCCTTGCTGCATTTTGCCAGCCGACGGGCGATGGACATTGAGGGTTTGGGCGACAAAATAGTCGACCAGCTGGTGGATAATGCGATCGTGAAAACCCCGGCCGATTTATACAAAATCGGTCTCGTGGGCCTGGCTAATCTGCAGCGCATGGCGGAAAAATCCGCTGGCAATATTTTGGCGGCGATAGAAAAAAGCAAGCACACCACCTTGGCGCGGTTTATTTTTGCGCTGGGGGTTCGTAACGTGGGTGAAGCGACTGCAAAGGATCTGTCACGTTACTTTGGTAATCTGGATGCCTTGATGCAGGCTAGTGAAGCCCAGCTGCAACAAGTGCCCGATGTAGGCCCTGTGGTTGCCGCTTCCATCGCGCATTTTTTTGCCGAACCGCATAATGTTGAAGTGATTGAGCAACTGCGCGCAGCGGGCGTTACCTGGCCAGAAGGGAAGGCCATGGTGGTCGCCAATGCTTCGCAAACGGGTAAAACCTTTGTGCTCACCGGCACCTTGCCAACACTCTCGCGCGATGAAGCCAAAGACTTGATTGAGGCGCAGGGCGGCAAAGTGGCGGGTTCAGTGTCGAAAAAAACAGATTATGTGGTAGCCGGCAGCGACGCGGGTTCAAAGCTGGAAAAGGCGCAGGAACTCGGCATTCAAATACTTAACGAAGATCAATTAAAGGAGCTCTTAGCCTCATGACGCATCCACAGAAAAAAGTAACCAAGGCCGTTTTCCCCGTTGCCGGTTTGGGCACGCGCTTTTTGCCGGCCACTAAGGCCAGCCCCAAAGAGATGATGCCGATCGTCGATAAGCCGCTGATTCAATATGCTGTGGAAGAAGCCGTGGCTGCGGGCATCACGGATATGATTTTTGTCACTGGCCGCTCCAAGCGTTCGATTGAAGATCACTTCGATAAAGCCTATGAGCTGGAAAATGAACTGGAGCGCAAGGGCAAAACCGAGATGCTCAACTTTGTGCAAAATTTATTGCCGAAAAACATTAACTGCATCTACCTGCGACAGTCAGAAGCCTTGGGGCTGGGGCATGCCGTGTTGTGCGCCCAACCCGTGGTGGGTGATGAGCCGTTTGCGGTACTGCTGGCAGACGACCTGCTCGATGGTGCGCCACCCGTGATGCAGCAAATGGTGGAATCGTTCAACTATTACAAAACCTCCGTCATCGGCGTGCAAAACGTGCCTCGCAGCGAAACGAAAAGCTACGGCATTGTGGATGCGCGTCCTTTGACGCAAACCGTTGAACAAATTACCCGCATCGTTGAAAAGCCCACGCCAGAAGAAGCGCCATCAACGCTGGCAGTGGTCGGCCGTTATGTGCTCACGCCGCGAATTTTTCATCATCTGACGCGCATTGGCAAAGGCTCCGGTGGCGAAATTCAGCTCACCGATGGCATTGCCGCTTTGCTGGCCGAAGAGCAGGTGCTGGCTTATCGGTATCAGGGCAAGCGCTATGATTGTGGTTCTAAATTAGGTTATCTGGAAGCGACGGTGGAGTTTGGTTTGCGTCACCCGGACGTGGGTAGTGAATTTGCTGCGCTGCTGGAAAAAATGTACGCGCAAAAATAAAGTAATAAAGCACCAGGAAATTGCCATGACGCCGGATGACGCACGAAAAGTTCTCGCTGAAGCTGATTTAATCTGTTCGGCAGAAAAGTCGGCGCTGGCAGTACGGCGCCTTGCGGCGGAAATCACCTCGCGTTTGGCTGATCGCAATCCCTTGGTGTTAGCCGTTATGGGTGGCGCTGTGGTGTTTGTCGGTCAGATTTTGCCGCAGCTTGTGTTTCCTCTGGCATTTGATTATCTGCATGTGTCGCGTTACGGCGATGCGACCCAAGGTGGTAGTTTGGTCTGGGTGGTGACACCGCGCAGCGGGGTGGCGGGTCGCACCGTACTGGTATTGGACGATATTCTCGACGAAGGTATAACCTTGGCAGACATTAAGCAACGCTTGCTGGATCAAGGCGCAGCTGAAGTGCTTACGGCTGTTTTTGCGGATAAAAAAATCGGCCGTGCCAAACCTGTCACGGCCGATTTTGTCGGCATCGAATTACCTGATCGTTATGTATTCGGCTATGGCATGGATATCCAGGGCGCCTGGCGTAACTTGCCTGCCGTGTACGCAGTCAAAGATGCTTGATGGTTTTTTGTTAAAGGCTTATCTCAGGCCGGCGTGAGCTTTATTCCATGCCACCCAGCCAGTGAGAATAATAATGATGTGAATCACCAGGGTGGTTACACCTATCCACATAGCCTCATGGCTATACATTATGCTGTAAATATCCCAAATGCTATCGACAATTTCAGTCATGATAGTGACTGGAATGATGGCAATGTATTTCATCGGGTCGCGGGCACCCCAAAGGGCAACCAGGCCGATCGCAGCGAGTTGTATGCCGACGATAACCCAAGCCTCGGTAAGCAAGCGAAACACTGGCTCAGCCTCATAAAGTGCAACGCCAGGATACATCTTGGGTAGTGTGGGGCCAAACACTGAAGGCCAGGTCAGCACCGCATTAAAGACATACCAAAGCCCAAGAACAATGAACCAGTTGCGTGTGTATTTCATTATTTTCTCCCTTGTTTCGTTTTAGTTTTCAGTAATTTTTAACTGAGTTGGCTTTATATCTCAAAACCCAGTCGCAGCGCTATTTAATACATGAGACACCAAGCCATCGGCGAGCTTGGGTTCAAACCAGGTAGATTTGGGTGGCATGATCTGGTTGTTGTCAGCCACCGCCATGAGCTGCGTCATGCTGGTCGGGTAGAGCGCAAAAGCGGCGGCCATTTCGCCAGAATCGACGCGTTTTTCGAGCTCGGCCAAGCCCCGAATGCCGCCGACAAAGTCAATGCGCTTATCGCGACGCAGGTCGGTAATGTTCAAAATGGGACCGAGCAGATGGTCGGATAACAGCGAGACATCCAGTTGCGCCACCGGGTCTGTGGGGATGAGTTCAGGCTTGATGGTGAGTCGATACCATTGCGCTGCCACATACATGCCGAACTCACCAGCGCGCGCTGGTTGCACGCGACTGGCGCTGGGCTCGACGGTGAAGGCCTCACCGAGCCGTATCATCAGCGCCGACTTTTCCAGACCATTCAAATCGGTGACGACGCGGTTGTAATCCAGAATTTTCATTTCATGATGCGGAAAAATCACCGTCAGAAAATAATCGGATGGCTTTGTGAATCCAAATTGCCGCCGTGCTGCGGCTACGCGTGACGCGGCGGCGGAGCGATGGTGGCCATCGGCGATATACAAGGCTGCCATGGCTTCAAAAGCCCGCGTAATGGCGGTGATAGTTGCCGCATCACGCACTATCCAGATTTCATGGCGGATACCGTCTTCGGCCGTAACATCCGCTACAGGGGCGCCTTGAGCGGCGTGGGCGATAAGTTCATCTACTGTGCTGGATGCCGGGTAAGCCAGCAGTACAGGGCCGGTTTGCGCATTCAGGGCTTCAATCTGGCGCACGCGATCGTCTTCTTTTTCCGGGCGGGTGAGTTCATGCTTGCGGATCCGATTGCTGTCGTAATCCGCCACACTGGCCGTTGCCACGAGGCCCGTTTGGCGATGCGCACCCATGGTCAAACGATAGATGTAATAGCTGGGCGCATCATCTTGAATGAGCACGCCTGCCGTGAGCATTTTGGATAAGTTGCTCGCTGCCATGGCATATACGGCAGGGGCATAGGGATCAGTCTCGGGTGGCAGGTCAATCTCGGGTTTGGAAATATGCAAAAAAGACCACGGCCTGCCTGAAGCACGCTCACGCGCTTCAGCGCTGGACAACACATCGTAAGGTGGCGCAGCAACCTCCGCTGCACGTCCTGGCGCCGGGCGCAGGCCGCAAAAGGGGGCAATCAAGGTAGCGGTGTGGGATAAGTCAGAGGGATTGGCAGGCTGAGTCATGGGATGAATTTAACGATTCAATGAGAGTGTGACTAAAGTATTTAGCGGTTTGGCATGGGTTAATTCAGTCGAGAGAATAAATCCCGCAGGGCAGCAAGGCGTTCTTGCAAGGTGGCCGTGCTTTTTTGCCATAATAATTTATCGGGGCCTGCGAGCTTGATGGTGCGCTCTTTCTGGATGAGCTGGATAATTTTGATTTGATCAATCGGCGGGTTAGGCATGAATTGCAATTGTATCGCGGCGCGTCCGGCATCCACCTTGATAATGCCCAAGGCGCGGGCAATCAAGCGGATGCGATGCGTCTCGATAAGTGCGAGCGTCTGGTTAGGTAGTGCGCCATAGCGGTCGATGAGTTCTTCTTGCAGCAGGCGCAGCTCATCCTCATGTTCGCAGTTGGCCAGACGTTTGTAGAGCATCAGGCGCTCATGCACATCCGGGCAGTAGTCTTGCGTCAACAGGGCGGGCGTGTGCAAATTGATCTCGGCCGTGAGTTGCAAAGGCATCGTTAAATCGGGGATGTCCTTGCCTGCTTTTAACGCAGCCACAGCGGCATTGAGCATGCTGGTGTACATGGCAAAGCCGATTTCATGGATCTCGCCGCTTTGGTTCTCGCCCAGCACTTCACCCGCGCCGCGGATTTCCAGGTCGTGCATGGCGAGAAAAAAGCCCGAGCCGAGCTCTTCCATCGCGCAAATCGCATCCAGCCGCCGCTGCGCTTGCTTGCTGGGTTTGGCGTCTTCATGCGTGAGCAGGTAAGCGTAAGCCTGATGGTGCGAGCGACCGACACGGCCGCGTAATTGGTGCAACTGCGCGAGGCCAAATTTGTCCGCGCGATTGATGATGATGGTGTTGGCATGCGGGTTGTCAATGCCGGTTTCGATAATTGTGGAGCACAACAGGATGTTGTGTTTTTGCTGAGTGAATTCACGCATCACGCGTTCCAGTTCGCGCTCTGGCAACTGGCCATGGCCGATCACAATACGCGCTTCGGGCACCAGCGTTTGCAGGCGCTCTTTCATGTTCTCGATGGTATCGACTTCGTTATGCAGAAAATACACCTGGCCGCCGCGCTTGAATTCGCGCAAACAGGCCTCGCGAATCTGCCCGGTCGACCACTTGCTGACAAAGGTTTTGATCGCCAACCGTTTTTGCGGCGGGGTGGCGATGACCGAAAAATCCCGCAGGCCATCGAGCGATAAGCCCAGCGTGCGCGGAATCGGCGTGGCGGTGAGGGTCAAGACATCCACTTGCGCGCGCAAGGCTTTCAGGGCTTCTTTTTGGCGCACGCCAAAGCGATGCTCTTCATCAATAATGATGAGCCCCAGCCGCGCGAAATTCACGTCTTTTTGCAGCAAACGGTGCGTGCCAATCAAAATATCCACTTTGCCCTGGCCGAGGAGTTCAATCGCTTCGGCTTGCTCCTTGGCATTTTTGAAGCGGGAAATTTCTGCTACTTTCACCGGTAAATTGGCAAAGCGGTCGGCAAAGTTTTGATAATGCTGTTCGGCCAGCAGCGTAGTGGGGCAGAGCACGGCCACTTGCTTGCCGTCCGACACCGCAACAAACGCTGCACGCATAGCGACTTCCGTTTTGCCAAAGCCGACGTCGCCGCACACTAATCGGTCCATCGGTTTGCCGGATGTCATATCGTTGATCACAGCCTTAATGGCGGCGAGCTGATCGGGAGTTTCTTCAAAGCCAAAGCCGTCGGCAAAGGCTTCCATGTCGTGTTCGTTAAAGGCAAAGCGATGCCCTTCGCGCGCGGCGCGCTGGGCGTAAAGGTGTAGCAGTTCAACGGCGGTGTCATGCACTTGCTCGGCGGCTTTTTTCTTGGCCTTTTCCCATTGGCCAGAGCCTAGCGTGTGCAGATGAACCGTTTCCGGATCGGCGCCGCTATAGCGGGTAAGCACATGCAGTTGCGCAACGGGCACGTAGAGCTTGGCGTCGCCTGCGTATTCCAGATGCAAAAACTCAGTATTGCCTTCGCCTAAATCCATGTGCACAAGACCCAGATAGCGGCCGATACCATGCTGCTCATGCACTACCGGGTCGCCAATGCTGAGTTCGGACAAATCGCGCAGCCAGCCTTCCAGATTCGCCCGCCGGGTGTCACCCCGACGCGTGCGCGGCCGAGCGGTGGCGGCATACAACTCGTTCTCGGTGATGATCGCGATGTCATTGAGCAAAAAGCCGCCCGAGAGCGGCCCTACACACAGCATGAGCGGCTGATGACTTAACAGGAATTCGGCAAAGTCAGCGCAAGTGCTCGAACTCAGCTGATGGGTTACAAGGTAATCGTGCAGGGTTTCGCGGCGGCCTGGGGATTCAGCCAGCAACAGCACGCGGCGTGGCTCGCTGGCGAGGAAGTGGCGCAGGTTGGCAATCGGGTCGTCGGCTTTGCGCTCGACCGCTAACGGTGGCAGGGCGTGGTGGCTGATAGCGGGTAAATTGGCTGTGGCGTCAGGCAATGAAGTGTTTGCCGCTGTTTTGCCAGCGCCTGCGTGGTGCGTCTTTTCGAGAGATTTCTCTACATCAGTTTTTTCGCCAGGACTTCTTTCATCCGTAGTTTTTTTGGCCTTGAGTGTCCATTGTGGCCAGCGGTTGGCCGCGGTGAAAAACTCCTCATCGCGTAAAAACAAGGCTTGCGGCGGCAACACAGGACGGCTGCGGTCACCTCCCAGCATTTTGTAGCGGCCAGTTGTGTCGTCCCAGAACTCATGAATTGCGCTTGCGACATCGCCATGCAGCAGCAGCTTGGCATCAGTGGGCAGGTAGTCAAACAGCGTTGCCGTATCGGTGAAAAACAGTGGGAGATAGTATTCAATGCCGGCGGGCAAAATGCCGTTGGAGACATCCTTGTACAGGCTGATGCGTGAGGCGTCGCCTTCAAAGCTTTCGCGAAAACGCTGCCGGAAAGTTACGCGGCCAGCGTCTCCAGAGGGAAATTCGCGGGCGGGCAGCAGGCGAATTTCTGGCACGGGATAGAGCGTGCGTTGGGTGTCTACGTCAAAGCTGCGCAGAGTTTCAATCTCATCGTCAAATAATTCAATACGATAGGGTAAGGGGGTGCCCATCGGGAAAAGATCAATCAGTCCGCCGCGCACGCTGTATTCGCCGGCCGTGACGACTTGCGTGACATGTGCATAACCGGCCAGGGTGAGCTGGCCGCGCAGTTTCTCAATGTCCAGCCGGTCGCCTTTTTTCATGAAAAAGGTATGTCCGGCCAAAAACGACGGCGGGGATAGGCGTGTGATGGCTGTGGAAGCGGCGGTAATGAGCACATCGCATTCGTTTCGCACCACCGCATGCAAGGTGGCCAAACGTTCAGAGACCAAATCCTGATGTGGCGAAAAATGGTCGTAAGGCAATGTTTCCCAGTCGGGCAATAAATGGGTGCGCAGCTGTGGATTGAACCAGGCAATTTCTTCTGTCAGGCGCTGTGCTTCTAGCGGGCTTGCGGCAATCACGGTGAGCAGCTGCCCGGCTTTGGCCAGTTGGGTGATGGCAAGGCTATCAATGGAGGCAGACAGCGGAGGCAGGTCAAGCCGTTGCCCCGGTTTTGGCTGGGTAGGTACAGAAAGTAAAGAATTCACGGCAAAGACCATCGGGCGTAAGGCAAGCTGCAAAAAAGGCAGCAGGATAGAGAAATTCAGCGCAGGGCGAGATTATACGCAGCGGAGATAAGTGCCCGGATAAGCGGTCAATAAGCACGTCATCAAGCCAAGCGTGCCAGGGCGCTGGTCTTGGTCGCGTAAGCGTAATTTACTGCGCACAGTTGGTTTTTTTTGCAGATTTTTTGCCCTAAAAACTGAACATCAATCCACCACCAATCCCTGCTGCGATGGCTAGCATGCCAGGCAAGGTGCGGCGGGCGAGCTCGCGACCACCTATGACGATGATGAGACCGCACTTGAAGGCCATGTTGGCAAGCATGGCCAGTGTGATGGTCATTACTGCCTGCGTCTGGGTAAGGCTGTTGGCGTTGGTCATGCGCAGTGCGGAAAGGGTAATGGCATCGACGTCGGTGAGTCCTGAGGCGAGTGCGAGAAAATACAAGCCTTGGCTACCGGCAATGTCTTTAAGCCATGCGGAAAGTATCAGAATCAGGGCATACATGGCGCCAAATGTGATGGCGGTTTTCAGCTCTGTTGGGTTGTTAATGTCAGGCATGGGTAAGGTTTTGCCATTGGTTTGACGCTCGGTTTGGCGTTGTTTGTGCCACGACCAGCCAGCTATGACGATGCCGACCAGCAAACCACAGCCCAACACTTTGGCCAGTGGCAACCAGAGAGATGGAGCAATCAAAGCGGCGACAAAGTTAAGGCGTACGATCACGACCATGGAGGCGAGCAGTACGATCACGCTGGCGACAGGTACCAGGGCAGCATTCTGTCTGGCATGGCGAGAGAAAATGACGGTGGTCGCCGTAGATGAAACCAGGCCGCCAAAAAGACCTAGCAGGGTTGAACCATGGCGCGTGCCAACTAAGCGCAAGGCTGTGTAGCCAGCAAGTGAGACGCCTGAAATCAGTACCACCATCCACCAGATGTGCTGTGGGTTAAGGGCAAGATAAGGGCCAAAAGAGTGGTTGGGCAGGATGGGCAGAATGACGAGGGATAAGACGCCAAACTGCAAGACGGACAAAATGTCGGTGTGCGTAAGCCGGTGGGTGATGTCATGCAGTTGATGCTTGAAGTACAGCAAAGCGGTGGTGGCAATGCCCAGCATGACGGCGAGTGAGGCATGACCATACCAGACCAGCGCGCCCAGGGTATAGCAGACCATGAGAGCGACAACGGAGGTGGTGCCAGGGTCGCCATTGTCCAGCGGATTGGTGGCAAATGAGGCAATCATCATGATGGCGATGCTCAGCAGTCCGGCAGCCAGCAGCCAGGGGTTTGCTGTGGTTTGTGCGAGCAGTGCAGTCAGGCAGCCTAGCAGGCTGACTAGCGCGAAAGTGCGCAGTCCGGCTTTAACATCCGGCTGACGCTCGCGCTCCAGGCCTATCAGCAGGCCGATGCCAAGACTGGTGGCGAATGCTTGCAAAATGACATACGATGGCTCGATAGTTGGCATGGCGATGTTTGATTATTGTTTGATTATTGTTTGATTCATTATCGGACGAAAATTGGGCGAATTGCTGTACTTGTACTGTACGACACGATCGTTATTGACCATCAGGATATAAGGGAATAAAGTACATAAAACTTCATCGCGCTTGGATTGGTTTATTTTTTCAGTCTATGAGCGGTTGTCAGCTAGTTAATTGACTCAATAATTGACTCAATTAACTTTGGCACAGATGATCAAAATTTATAACATACGAGGAAGTGTAAGTGACTAATTCAGTTTATACAGGCCGTTTTACCGGCAAGGTGGCTGTTATTACCGGCGCAGCGCAGGGCATTGGTTTTGCCACTGCACAACGTATGGGGCGAGAAGGTTGCCGTATCGTCATCGCCGACTTTTCTGCAGGCCCTGCCGCTGAAGCGGTAGAGATACTCAAGGCCGAGGGAATAGAAGCAGTTGCGGCTATTGGTGATCTGAGTGTGTATGCAGAAGCGGAAGCTACGATGCAAAAGGCTAAGGCTGCATTTGGGGCGATTCATATTCTGGTCAATAACGTGGGTGGCACGATCTGGATGAAGCCTTATTGGCATTACACAGAAGAAGAAATTCGCACGGAAGTTAATCGTTCTTTCTGGCCTACGATGTGGTGTGCGCGAGCTGTTTTGCCGATCATGCGTGAGACGGGCGGTGCGATTGTCAATGTGAGTTCGAACGCAGTGGAAGGCGAGTATCGCATCCCTTACTCTGCTGCCAAAGGCGCTGTTGAGGCGTTGACTACAGCGCTAGCGATTGAAGTGGCAGGTTTTGGTATTCGCGTGAATTGCATTGCGCCGGGTGGCACTTCGGCGCCAGAACGCAAAACGCAGCGCAACGTGCAGCCAATTTCAGATCAGGATAAAGAATGGCAAACTCAGTTCATGATGCTCTTAAAAGATGAAGAGCTGCTTGCGCCTTGGTCCACTGCAGAGCAGCAAGCGGGTGTAATTTGCTTTTTAGCCTCTGAGGATGCGGCACATATTACGGGTGAAATTGTACATACCGGCCGTCGTGGTAAACGGATTTTTGATAAGTTGGGCTTTGTGCCCTAAAAGCTTAATGCCCGTGCGCTATTAGCGACGATGAGTAGTTTTGATGTCAGTGAATTTAATAAACGGGAGCCGTTCTTATGATGAAGCCAAGCGAGTTGATTGATCAATCGACAGGTGCGCAGCGCCGGAAGATTTATTCCGACCAAGGGATTTATGAGCAGGAGCTAGAACGCATATTTGGTCGTTGTTGGTTGTTTTTAGCGCATGAGTCGCAGATTCCAAAGCCGGGCGACTTTTTTCGTACTTATATGGGCGAAGATGATGTCCTGGTGATTCGTCAGGATGACATGAGCATCAAGGCGTTTATCAATAGTTGTACGCACCGGGGGAATCGTCTGGTGCGCGCAGATCGTGGCAATGCACGGGCTTTTTCGTGCAATTATCACGGTTGGGCTTTTGGTCTTGACGGCAGCCTGGCCAACGTTCCGCTTGAGCGGGAGGTCTATTTTAATGAGATCGACAAGAATCAGTTTCGCTTGGTGCCGGTTGATCGCCTCTCGTCTTACAAGGGCCTGATCTTTGGCTGTTTTGATAAGGATGCACCATCACTGGAAGAATATCTGGGTGATATGCGCTGGTATCTGGATGCAGCGCTGGATGCCTTCCCTGATGGAACAGAGCTGATTGGCGCAACGCAAAAAGTGATTTTGCACACCAACTGGAAACTGCCCGTTGAGAACGTCTGTGGTGATGGTTATCACTTGGGTTGGTCACATGCAGGTGCCATGAAAGCTACGCAAAGTGGTGATTTGTCCGGCTTTACTGTTGGCAATACGGGCGTTGATCTTGAAGGCGGCATGTCAGTTGCAGGCTTGAATGGTAATTCTGTGCTGGCTTCGCTTGATGGTGTCTCGGGTTATGCGTTTTATCCAGATCCCGCCTTGGCCTTGAAATATCTGAATGAAAACCGCACCAAAGTGGTTGCTCGGTTGGGTAAGTTCCGTGGTGAGCAGATTTGGGGTTCGCAACTGAATATGACTGTATTCCCTAGCCTGCAATTCTTGCCTGGCCTTAACTGGTTCCGCGTGTATCACCCCAAGGGCCCGGGAAAAATTGAAATGTGGACATGGGCAATTGTTGAGAAAAACATGCCTGATGAATTAAAGCAGCAGATTCTGGATAATGTGTTGCTCACCTTTGGCCCTGCCGGTCTGTTTGATAACGACGATGGCGACAATCTGGCCTCATGCACGTCACAATCGCGCGGCTGGCGCACAGGCCAGATGCCGGTGTACACCAACATGGCGATTGGCCGTTCAGGCAAGCGTGTTGGTTTGCCCGGTGATATCGCCTCTGGCATTGTGAGTGAACACAATCAGCGTTATTTTTATCGTCGCTGGCAGGAACATATGGAAGCTAAAACCTGGTCAGAAGTACCTCAATACAATTTGAATTCACTGGAGACAAAAGATGAACAGCGCACTGTCCAAACCGCTTGAGGCGAGGGTTATGCTGGCCGTTGAAAAGCATTTGGCTGTTCAGCAGCAGTTGTTTTATGAAGCACGCATTCTGGATGAAGAACGGTTTGATGAATGGCTGAGTTTGTTAACTGACGATATTCGCTATCGCATGCCGGTCACCGAGCGCCGGTTTCGTAAAGACCGCAGTGCGCCGTTGGCTTTTGGTGGTGGTTATATTTTTGACGAAAACAAAGCGCGTTTAGGCATGCGCATTGGTCGTTTGCAATCCGGTTTGGTGTGGGCAGAAGACCCGCGCAACATGGTACGTCGCATGATTAACAATATCGAGATTTGGCAAGGTGCAGAAGCGAATGAAGCCGAGGTCTATTCGGTTGTCACCATACATCGCAGCCGCATTGACGGTGAGGAAAAACAGTTTGTGGCAGGGCGCCGCGATATCTGGCGCGAAACAGATCAAGGTTGGCGTTTAAGCGTTCGTGAGATGTTGCTTGATACGGCTGTCGTGTTAGATAGCAACATGAATACTTTATTTTAAGAGGAGAAATTTCATGACTTCACAATTCATAGGTGATCCGACGGGTAGTCAGTCGTCTGGAAATTACACAGGGGCTGCGCCTGCGGTTTGGCCTGCAAAGATCAACCAGATACCCAAGGAGATTTTTGGAGATCCGACGATATTTGAAGAGGAACTCAAAAATATTTTTTACGGCGATTGCTGGCATGCTGTTGGTCACGTTGCCGAAGTGCCAAACATTGGCGACTTCAAAACATTTGATCTAGGCCGAGTGCCCTTGCTGATAGCCCGTGGCAAAGACAATGTGGTGCGAGTGTTTTTTAATACCTGTACGCACCGTGGCAATCAGCTGGAAACATCCACCAGTGGTAATCGCAAAGAGTTTGAGTGTCCGTATCACCGCTGGTTATTTTCGCTAGAGGGCCAGCTTGCCGCTTGTCCTGGTGCCAAAGAATTTGCCCCGGACTTCAAGCAGGAAAATTTTGGCTTGATGGAAGTGAAAACCGAACAGTTCCTTGGATTGATTTTGGTCACCATGGGTAAGAACACCCCTCCGCTGAAAGAATGGCTGGGCGAATCCGCTTTGCCGACACTGACTGCCCTGCTGGGTGGCGATGGCCGTCTCAAACTGCTGGGCTACCAGAAAGTGCAGTACGCCTCGAACTGGAAAGGCTATAACGATAACGATGGCTATCATGCCCCGTTACTGCATACCGGGTTTCGCCTGCTTAACTGGCAAGGCGGCAAAGGCTTTCAACGCATGACTTCCGGTGGGCATGTTTTGTTTGAGGCTGAGTTAAAACCAGCAACGGGTAATGGGTTCTTGAAAGATCCTTCATTGATTGCCTTTAAGGGTAGCAATCCTGAGCGTGGCTCTGTGATTACGCAGTTATTTCCGATGACAGTGATGACCAAGCACATGGACGTGATCAACCTGCGCTTTGCCATTGCCCGTAGTCATGATGTGACTGAAGTGCATTATGCTTATTTTGCCCATGAGGACGATAGTGAAGAGTTAAAGCAGCATCGCATTCGTCAGTCGTCCAACCTGCTCGGCCCTTGCGGCATGGTGAGTATGGAAGACGCAGCTATTTTTCAGCGTATCCATATTGGCAATCAAACGCCTGGTTTTGCCGAGTTCCAAAAAGGCGTGACCAGTCTTACTGAAGTGCCTATGGATGTGAAACAAAACGATGAGACCGGCAATCTTCCGCGTTGGGAGCACTATCGGAAAGTCATGGGATTCAAGAGGGAGGGAGAGAAATGAACCAAGCAGCAAACGCCGCACACAGCACCGCGATTAACACATTGCAGGCCGCGTACTTATCCGCACTAGACCAAGGCGACATGGCTGGCTGGGCAGCAACCTTTGCGCAAGAAGAAGCCAGCTACTATTGCATCTCAGCAGAGAACGACCGGCGAGGTTTTCCGCTGGCCCTGATGTATGACGACTGTCGCGGGCGAATCGACGACCGAGTCTCGTTTGTCACCAAAGTCTGGGTCGGGACATATCAACCCTATCGTACCCGTCACTTTATACAGCCTCTGAGTTGCACCACAGCGGGAAGCAATCAATACAACGTCACCACCAGCTTCATGATCATGATGACCCCAGAAGGCGGCGCCACCAAAATCCTGACCAGTGGCGAATATCGCGACCTGATCGAAATTCAAGGAGACAAGGCTGTTTTTCGGAGCAGACGCGCCGTCTATGACGCCGATGTGCTGCCTCGCTATATCGTGTTCCCGTTTTAAGGAGAGAAATAATGGAGACAGTAGCAGCAGTTACTCCTAGCCAATCAGTTGCAACTGCAGCGATGCAGAATGATGAGCTACTGAAGCAGTCTACCTGGCAGGGTGTATCGGTCATGGAGACGCAATGGCGAGTAGAGCGATTGCTGAGTCGCTATGCTGCTTGCATTGATGATGATGCGCTGGAACAGTGGCCCGCGTTTTTCGCAAGTGATGCGTGTCGGTACGAAATCATCACTCGCGAAAATGTCGAGCGCGGCATGCCTTTGGCCTTGATGTTTTGTACCAGCCAAGGCATGTTGTTTGACCGGATTGTGTCATTGCGCAAAGCCAATATTTACCCGCAGCGCTGGTATCGGCATGTTATCTCGAACGTGCTGATTCAATCAGTGGATGAAGAAAGCCTGGCCGTCCAAAGCAGCTACGTTGTATTTCAAACCCGGCGTAATGGGCAAACAGATATTTTTAGCGCAGGGAAATATCTGGATCGCATCGTCATGCGCGATGGCGAACTGAAATTTGCCGAGAAGCGTGTGATTGCTGACACTCATCGTGTTGATACATTGCTTGTTGCCCCTATCTGAAGGAGGACATCATGAATGCGCCTATGACATCATTCAACAAACCGTGGATTACCAGTCCTGACGGTTTTCGTGTGCCTTATGAAGTGTTTACTGATCAATCTTATTACGACCAGGAACAAGAAAAGATTTTTCGTGGCGAAGCCTGGTCGTTTGTTGGTTTAGAAGCTGAGTTGCCGAACAAAGGCGACTTCAAGGCGACGGCAATTGGTGATACACCCGTAATTGTGACGCGTGATCAAGAAGGCAGGATTCACGTATTTAAAAATCGCTGTATGCACCGAGGTGCATTTTTAGTGCGAGAGTCACGTGGTAATGCCAAGTCTTTCGACTGTGTTTATCACCAGTGGTCGTTTGATTTAACCGGTGCCTTGCGTGGTGTACCCATGCGGCGCGGTGTGCGTGGCGAGGGTGGTATGCCTGCGGCGTTTGATATGGCGAATTTTCATTTGGATGAGCTGCGCGTGGCGAATTTGAATGGTGTTATTTTCGCAACCTTTTCTGAGACGG
>Ga0209066_10002544_pt1 | contig 22035 bp, 26 predicted proteins | sample All_14_2_FD_187198 | JGI IMG/M metagenome (GOLD analysis project Ga0209066, IMG submission 187198) | Freshwater microbial communities in response to fracking from Pennsylvania, USA - Allegheny Zone_MetaG_DW_15 (SPAdes) (version 2) ... | reverse complement strand
TCATGTCGGGCAATACCGGCGTGCAGATGGGCGGCTGGTTCCGCAAGGAAATCAACTCCATGGCCGACATGAAGGGGCTGAAGTTCCGCATGCCGGGCCAGGGCGGCCAGGTGCTGACCGCCATCGGTGCGACCCAGGTCAATCTGCCGGGCGGTGAAATCTTCCCGAATCTGCAATCCGGCGCCATTGATGGCACCGAATGGGTCGGCCCGTATAACGATCTGGCGCTCGGCTTCTATCAGGTCGCCAAATATTATTACTGGCCGGGCTTCCACGAGCCGGGCTCGAACCTGCAGTCGATGATCAACATCAAGGCCTGGGAAGAGCTGGCCCCGGATCTGCAGGAAATCGTCAAGGCCGCCTGCGCTGCCGAAAACGACCGCATGCTGGCGGAATTCAATGCCCGCAACGCCCCGGCGCTGGAAACCCTGGTGCGCGAACATGGCGTGCAGCTGCGCCGTTTCCCGAATGATGTGTGGAACGAGTTCGGCCGCGCTTCGGGTGAACTGATGACCAATCTTCTGACCAATGGCGATCCCATTACGAAGAAGGTGGCCTCCAGCTTCCTGGCCTTCCGTCAGCAGGCCATTCGCTGGACCCGCATCGGCGATCAGGGCTTCGCGGAAAGCCGCCTGCTGCCCTTCGACTATCCGCGCGGCTGATAATTTCGGCCAGACGGCACGGAACAACCCCCGCGGGCCTGCGCTCGCGGGGGTTTTTCTATGGGGTGGGGATCGCCGCGTCTTCCACGATCAACTGGGCGCGTTCGACGCCCTGCCAGGAATCCAGCTTCAGCTTGCCGGCCAGATGCAGCGGTTGCCCGCCCGGTGCCTTCAGCAGGGCTTCGCCCAAGGGCTGACCGACGCAGCGGAAGGCGATGGCCTTGAGGTTTCCGGGCAGGAACAGGCGCACATGGTCGCTGCCCACCACATCGGCCTTGGAAATGCGAACATCGGTAAAGGCAAAGCGCGGCTCGGGATTGCCGGCGCCGAAAGGGGCAAGCTGCTCCAGCGCCTCGATCAGGCGGGTATTGGCGCCTTCCGGGGTCAGGGCCCCATTCAGCATCAAGCGCGGCACGATCCCGCCCGGCCCGGCATCGGCGGCGATGCGCTCTTCCAGGAAGGCGCGGAATTCCACTTCCCGCTCCAGATCGATGGTGAAGCCCGCCGCCATCCTGTGCCCGCCGCCATTCTGCAGCAGGCCGGCCTGGCGCGCGGCGATCACGGCGGCACCCAGGTCGATGCCGCCCACGGATCGGCCGGACCCTTTGCCCGTTCCGTTTTCACGCGCGACCACGCAGGCGGGCAGGTTGTAGCGTTCCTTCAGGCGGCTGGCGACGATGCCGATCACCCCGGCATGCCAGTTTTCCGCCGAGACATAGACAAGGTGATCGCTGACGCCTGCGCCCGATTCCGCGATCCGGATCGCTTCTTCCTGGCAGGCGGCTTCGATCTCCCGCCGCTCGGCATTCCAGCGGTCCAGCCTTGCGGCCAGGGCCATGGCTTCCGCCGGATCGTCCAGGCTCAGCAGTCTTGCCCCGATGCCGGGTTCCCCCACGCGTCCGCCCGCATTGATGCGCGGCCCCAGCAGAAAGCCCAGGTGATAGGCGGCCGGCTTTTCTTCCAGCCGGGCGATATCGGCCAGGGCACGCAGGCCCGGATGGCGCCGTGCGGCCATCACTTTCAGCCCCTGGGTCACGAAGGCGCGGTTGATGCCGGTCAGGGGCACCACATCGGCGACCGTGCCCAGGGCGACGAGGTCGAGCAGCGCCATCAGATCCGGCTCGCCACCCCGCTTGAAGCGCCCGGCGGCGCGCAATGCCCTGTTCAGGCCGATAGCCAGCAGGAAGGTCACGCCCACCGCCGCCATCTGCCCATGTGGGGAAGGATCATCCAGCCGGTTCGGATTGACCACCGCCCAGGCCCTGGGCAGGCGCGGTTCGGCGGCGTGATGGTCCACTACGATGACGTCCAGCCCGAGATCGGCCGCCCCGTCCAGCACATCGAAGGAGGTGATGCCGCAATCCACCGTGATAATGACGGAGGCGCCCGCATCGCGCAGCTTCTTCATCGCCGGCAGGTTGGGACCATAGCCTTCCTTCATCCGGTCAGGGATATGGACCAGGATTTCCATGCCCAGCGCGCGGAAATAGCGCACGAGCAGGGCGGAGGAGGTGGCCCCGTCCACGTCGTAATCGCCGAACACGGCAATGCCTTCGCCATCCGCCACGGCCGCCGCCAGCCGGGCGACGGCCTTGTCGAGGTCGAGCAGATGGGACGGGTCGGGCAGGGCCGTTTTCAGGCTGGGGTTGAGGTAATCCTCAACCCCTTCGACAGGGATGCCACGGGCGGCCAGCACGCGAGCAACCGCATCGCCCAGACCGGTGGCCTGGGCGATGTGGCGGACCTGACGCTCCGGCGCGGCTTCCAGCTCCCAGCGGCGGCCCGAGACGGATCGTTCGACGCCCAGGAAAGCCGGTTGTGCGAGCGTGTCGCCCATGCCCCGGCTCAGGCGCTCGGCTTCGCCCAGGCCTTGCGACGGAAATCATGGATCGCTTCGATCTTCCGCACGGTACCGGTCTTGGACCGCATGATCAGCGAATGGGTCGAAGCCCCATCCTTGGTGATGCGCACGCCGCGCAGCATGGCGCCATCGGTCACGCCGGTCGCGGCGAACATGACGTCGCCCTTTGCCAGTTCGTGCAGATCATATTTGCGGTCCAGGTCGGTGATGCCCAGGCGGAAGGCCCGGCCCTTCTCCTCATCATTGCGGAAGATCAGCCGGCCCTGGAACTGGCCGCCGATGCAGCGCAGCGCGGCACAGGCCAGTACGCCTTCCGGCGCACCGCCCGAGCCCATATACAGATCGACGCCCGATTCCGGCTGCGAGGTGGCGATCACGCCCGAGACGTCGCCATCGCCGATCAGCATGATGCGCGCGCCCATATCGCGCACGGCCTTGATCAGCTTTTCGTGGCGCGGACGGTCCAGAATGCAAACCACGATATCGGAAACCGGCTTGTCCAGCGCTTCGGACAGGGCCTTCACATTGGCCTCCGGGCTGTTGTCCAGATCAACGATGCCGGCGGGCAGACCGGCGCCGACCGCTATCTTGTCCATATAAGTGTCGGGGGCATTCAGGAAGCCGCCCTTTTCCGCCATCGCCAGTACGGCAAGCGCGTTCGGCCCGCCCTTGGCGGTTATGGTGGTGCCTTCCAGCGGGTCGAGCGCGATATCGATCTCCGGCCCGACGCCAGCGCCGACCTTCTCGCCGATATACAGCATCGGGGCTTCGTCGCGCTCGCCCTCGCCGATCACCACTTCCCCACGGATGAACAACCCGTTCAGCGCGGTGCGCATGGCGTCCACGGCGGCCTGATCGGCGGCCTTCTCATTGCCACGGCCCATCCATCGCGACGCCGACAGCGCGGCGGCTTCGGTCACGCGGACAGCCTCCAGGGCCAGATTGCGCTCGGTCGTGTTTTCGATACCATCCATGCCGATATCCTCCACCATGTTCTCCTGGGCGGGGCGGCTCCAGGCCTGCCCCGGGGTCAAATCACGCAAATTTCTCGATCCGGATCATGCGCGGCGGTTCCGAGACCGAGCCCAGCGCGGTGATCCGGGTGAGCGCATCCTGCATCGAGGCCTCGCTGGTCTCATGCATCGTCAGTACCAGCGGCACGGCCGCCGAGTCGGATCGGGCGCGCTGGATCGCCGAACCGATGGAGATGTCGCAGTCGCGCAGGATCGCGGCAAGATCCGCGAACACGCCCGGCTTGTCCTGTACCATCAGGCGCACATAATACTCGCCCCGCCGTGCCGAGATGGGACAGGTCTGTCCCGTTTCCAGCCGATCAAGCGGCACGCCGAACATCGGGCTGGAACGCCCGGCGGCGATATCCATCAGATCGGCGGCGACCGCGCTTGCCGTCGGGCCATCGCCCGCGCCACGTCCTTCCAGGACGGTGGAGCCGACGAAATCGCCATGGGTGACCACGGCATTATACACACCTTCGACGGCGGCGATGGGGGTATCCATCGGCACCAGCACCGGGGTCACGCGCTGGGCGACCGACCCGTTCGCCGCGCGCTCGGCAATGCCCAGCAGCTTGATGCGATAACCCAGCTCCTCGGCATAGGAAATGTCGTCCGCCGCGATATGGCGGATGCCTTCCACCGTCACGCTGGCGAAATCCGGCAGTCGCCCGAAAGCGAGCGCCGCCAGCAGGGCCAGCTTATGGGCCGCGTCCACCCCATCGATATCGAAGCTGGGATCGGCTTCGGCATAGCCCAGCGCCTGGGCCTCGGCCAGCACATCGGCGAAGTCGCGGCCCGTCTGGCGCATCGTGGTCAGGATATAGTTGCAGGTACCGTTCAGAATGCCGTGCAGCCGGTCGATCCGGTTGGCGGCCAAGCCTTCCTTCAGCGCCTTGATAATGGGGATGCCGCCCGCCACGGCTGCTTCATAGGCGATGGTGACACCGGCCGCATCGGCGGCCCTGGCGATTTCGGCACCATGGATGGCCAGCAGCGCCTTGTTGGCGGTCACGACATGGCGGCCAGCCGCGATGGCATTGTCCACCACGGCGCGCGCGATACCATCCGACCCGCCGATGACTTCCACCACCACATCGGCATCCGCCTTGGATGCCATTTCGGCCGCATCATCGAACCAGACGAGGTTGCTGGCGTCGAAGCCACGATCCTTGGTTCGGTCGCGGGCGGAAATGGCGGTCACCACAATCGGGCGGCCGCAGCGCGCCTCGATCAGGGACGCCTGCACCTGCAACAGTTTGACTACCGTGGCGCCGACCGTGCCCAGCCCCGCCACGGCGATTTTCAAAGGTTTGGAATCGGACGAACTCATGACGCGGCAACCTCCGCCTCGATCTCCGGATCGGCTTCCTGGCGGATGCCCTTGCTTGCGAAAAAGTCGCGGATGCGCCGCACAGCCTGGCGGGTTCGATGGATGTTTTCCACCAGACCCAGACGGACATGGCTGTCGCCATATTCCCCGAAACCAATGCCCGGTGCGACGGCGACATCGGCTTCCTGCATCAGCATCTTGGAGAAGGCGAGCGAGCCCATCTCCTTGAACGGGTCGGGGATCGGCGCCCAGCAGAACATGGTCGCTTCCGGCGGCGGCACGTCCCAACCGGCGCGGCCAAGCCCGGCGATCAGCACGTCACGGCGCTTCTTATAGGTCGCGCGGATTTCCGCCACGCATTCCTGCGGGCCGTTCAGCGCGGCGGCGGCGGCAACCTGGATCGGCGTAAAGGCGCCGTAATCGACATAGGATTTGATGCGTCCCAGTGCCGAAATCAGGTTCTTGTTGCCGACCGCGAAGCCGACACGCCAGCCCGGCATGTTGTAGGTCTTCGATAGCGAGGTGAATTCGACCGCGATATCGCGCGCGCCCTTGACCTGCAGCACCGAAGGCGGCGGGCGGTTACCGAAATAGATTTCCGAATAGGCGATGTCCGACAGCACATAGATGTCGTGATGCCGGCAGAAATCGACCACGGCTTCATAGAAATCCAGATCAACACATTGCGCCGTCGGATTCTGCGGGAAGTTCAGCACCACCGCCAGGGGGGAGGGGACGGAATGGCGCGTCGCGCGTTCCAGCGCCGCGATGAAATCGGTTGTGAAATCGCCCACGCCTGCCATGGCCGGCATATGGCGGATCGACCCGCCCGCCATGATGAAGCCGAAGGCATGGATCGGGTAGCAGGGGTTCGGGGCCAGGATCACATCGCCCGGGCTGGTGATGGCCTGGGCCAGATTGGCCAGGCCTTCCTTGGAGCCCAGGGTTGCGATCACCTCGGTTTCCGGGTCCAGATCGACATCGAAACGGCGCTTGTAATAACCCGCCATCGCCTTGCGCAGGCCCGGAATGCCGCGGCTTTGCGAATAGCGATGCGTGCGGGGATTGCGCACAGCTTCGATCAGCTTTTCCACGATATGCGGCGGCGTCGGCATATCCGGGTTGCCCATGCCGAAATCAACAATGTCGCGGCCTTCTGCCCGTGCGGCTGCCTTCAGCTTATTGACTTCGGCGAAGACATAAGGCGGCAGGCGCTTGATGCGGTGAAAGGTCTCGTTCATCGGTCTCGGTCGCTATGTGGGGTAACCCGTGCCGCCCTGCACGGAGGGCGGCTGGTGGGGCCGGAAAATCCGGGCCGCTTGATTAGCAACTTCGCGGGTCGGAGTCGATAAGGTCAACGCGGATGGATTTCCTAAAACCGCATCATGCGGCCGCGCGCCAGGAGCGTAAATCCGTCATCAGCTGCTCCATCACCTCCTCCCAATCGGCCAAAGGCCGCTGGCGATAGAGCCGCATCGACGGATACCAGGGCGTAGTGTTGCCCTGGAAACCCCAGCGCCATTCCGCCCCCATGGATAGCAGCATCCAGACCGGCTTGCCCATGGCGCCCGCCAGATGGGCTGCGGCCGTATCTACCGTGACCAGCAGATCCAGCGCGGCGATGGCGGCGGCCGAATCACCGAAATCCTTCAACACCCGGCCATGGTCGATCAGATTGGCCCGCTGCGCCAGCCGGTCGACCGCCAGGGCGTTGCGGGCCTGGCCCATCTGCAGTGACACGACCAGCCGCTTCGGATCGGTCATCACCGGTGCCAACTGCCGCAGCGGCACGGAACGATAGCGGTCGTCGCTATGGGTCGGCCGGCCGGCCCAGACGATGCCGATCTTCAGGCGCGGATCCTCGGCCCAATCCGGCACGGGCTTGTCCGCCGGGGCGACAAGATAGGGGGCGTTCGGCAGATCATCGGGCAGGGCCCCGCAGCGCTGCGGCAGGGACAGCATGGGCAGATGGCGGTGGAAGGTGAAGCTGTGTTTTTCCCCCGCCGGATGGAATGCATCCAGGCAGGCCATCGGCTCCAGCAGCGGGCGCAGTTCCTTTTCCGCCAACAGTTCCACCCGCGCCGCGCCGAACCGGTCTTTCAGCAGGGGCAGGAAGCGGGCGGCCATGATCGTATCGCCGAAACCCTGCTCGGCATGGATCAGGATGGTCTTGCCCGTTAGTGCTTCGCCACGCCACAGACCCTCGCGGTTGACCGGAATGCGCGGCTTGAAAGCGGAAAGACCATAGCGCCCGTCATACAGTGCCCAGCCTTGCTTCCAGTCCCCCCGCTGGATCAGGGTGGTGGCTTCCGCGAAATGGGCGCGCTTGGCGGGGTCTTCCAACGCCGCCACCTTCCGATAGCAGGCCTGGGCCGTCTCATGCTGTTCAAGGCGAATGCAGGCATTGCCCAGCCAGTACCAGGCATCGGCTTCCTGCGGCCAGCGCCGGGTTGCATCGTCCAATACGAAGCGGGCTTCCAGCGGCTCCCCGCAGCGCAGCAGGCTTTGCCCCAGCGCGATCTGGCTTTCCTTGCGCGCGGGGTCGAGGAAGACGATGCGCCGCCGTGCCGCCAGCAGGGAGGTCTGGTTGCCCCGGTTCTGTTCGGCCTGGGCCAGCATGCGCCAGGTTTCAACATCGTCCGGCCGCAGTCGCGTCAGGCGGCGCGCGGCCTGGGCCGCAATGTCCCAGCGCGCACATTCCACCCCCAGGCGGAAAATGCGGGCCTGGGCAGACACATCGCCCGGCGGGGAACGCTGCGCCAGCAGACGCAGATCATTGATCGCGCCACTTTTATCGTCGCTGGCAAGCCGAAGGCGGATGCGGTTTTCCCGCGCATCGCCATAGGACGGATCGCATTCCAGCGCCCGGTCATAGCAGCCCAGCGCTTCCTGCTTTCGGCCAAGCTGTTGCAGGGTATTGCCCAGATTGTTATGCCCGCGCGCATAGGCGGGATCGGCGGTGATGGCGTTGCGGAAGGCTTCCGCCGCGTCTTGCGTATGCTTGGCCTGGGCCAAGGCGATACCCAGCGCATTCCAGGGGGCCGGCATGTCGGGCGTGGTTTCCGCCGCTTGGCGCAGCCTGTCCAGCCTGTCCAGCCTGTCGGCGGGCGCGGTGTTTGGGGCAGGGTCGGGCGCTGCCAAGTCAGGCCCGCGAACCGTCGCGCCGCGCCATGAAGGCCAGGCGTTCGAACAGGTGCAGATCCTGCTCGTTCTTCAGCAGCGCGACATGGAGCGGCGGCACGGCATTGGCCGGATTCGTCTCGCGCAGGGCTTCGGCCGGAATATCGTCGGCCACCAGCAGGCGAATCCAATCCAGCAGTTCGGAGGTCGACGGGCGCTTCTTCAGCCCCGGCACCTCGCGGATGTCATAGAACAGCGTCAGCGCCTCGCGCAGCAGGGCCTGCTTCACGCCGGGATGATGCACTTCCACGATGCGCGCCATGGTTTCCCGGTCCGGAAACCGGATGAAATGGAAGAAGCAGCGGCGCAGGAAAGCGTCCGGCAGTTCCTTCTCGTTGTTGGAGGTGATGATGACGATGGGCCGTCGGGCGGCCTTCACCACCTCACCCGTTTCGTAGACATGGAATTCCATGCGGTCGAGTTCGAGCAGCAAATCGTTCGGAAATTCGATATCGGCCTTGTCGATCTCGTCAATCAGCAGGATTACCTGTTCCGGCGCGGTGAAGGCCTGCCACAGCTTGCCCCGGCGGATATAGTTGGCGATGTCATGCACGCGTGCTTCGCCAAGCTGGCCGTCGCGCAGGCGGGCCACCGCGTCATATTCATACAGGCCCTGCTGGGCGCGGGTGGTTGATTTGACATGCCATTCGATCAGGGGCTTGCCCAGGGCGGCGGCGATTTCGCGCGCCAGTTCGGTCTTGCCCGTGCCGGGCTCTCCCTTCACCAGAAGCGGGCGTTCCAACGTGATCGCGGCATTGACCGCCACGGCCAGATCATCGCCCGCCACATAGCTGCTGCTGCCTTCGAACCGCATGGAACCCCCTGACCTGATGCTGGGCGGGGAGCCTAAAGCAATTTCACAGTGCTGGGCAATCTCACTCGAACCGGAAACGCAGGCTGGGGCCGTCGGCCAGCCCCTCATAGCGGACGGTAACGGCGCGACCGGCCGCCGGGCCAAGCGGGCGGGAGAAGGCGCCCAGCGACACCACATCACCGGGCCGAAGCGACAGCCCGGCCTTTTTCAGATCGGCCGCGAGCCAGTGCAGCGCGTTCAGCGGTTGGCCCAGAATGGCCGCGCCCGGCGCGCGGGATATTTCCGTGCCATGGTCGTCGATCGCTACCACCTGCATCGAAGCCAGCATCGCCACCATCCGGGCCGGGTCGGTGACGGGGATCGGCCTTCCGGCGATACCGCCGCGCGCGCCGACATTGATGGCGGTAATCGTGCGCGCATCCAAGGTCTGGCCTTCCGCCAATGCCAGATCGGCCAGTTCCACGAAGGGGGTCACGCTGTCCAGCGCGGCGGCGACCTCCACCGGTGTGGTGGCCTGCATGATGGTGGCGGATTTCACGGTTGCCAGCAAATCCGCCTCCCAGATCGGCACAGAGCCGAAGCGGGCCGGTACGGTCGCGCCGTCGGGTAGAATCGCGCCCATGAACAACCGCCCGCGCACGGGTTCCGTCGCGCCGAACATGGCCTGAACCGGGGCCGCCGTCAGCCCGACCTTCCAGCCGGTCGCCGGGCCAAGCCGGGGCGTCAGGCCCGCCACCACCTTGTCCTGCGCGCAGCGTGCATCCTCCAGGCTGTCGAGTGCGAAGGCCTGGGCCGGGCGGTTGGCCAGATAATCCGTCACAAAGGCCGAAACCGCCGCGTCATCCGGGCAGGCGGCCTGGGCCAGTGCGGGCAGTAGGGTAAGACAGGCGGTGGCGATGGTGACGGCGGGATTTCGCATGGCGGGGACCTTCCCGAAATGCCTTCGATGGGTCCAAGCCTGTGCCAGCCCGCCCTGCTTGGCAAGCCCGATCAGCGGGGCAGGGGGCGTGCCAGCAACTCCGCCGCCACGCTGTCATCAATCGGCGTATCGAAGGATTTCAGGATGAAGCCCAGCGTCGAATAAAACCCGACGGTCGCCATCAGGTCGAAGACCGCATCCTTGCCCAGCGTGGCAAGCAGCGCGTCGCGCGTTTCCACGGTCAGTTTCGCATCGCTGAAAAGCTCATCCACGGCACAGGCCAGCAGCCCGTCGGTTTCCGTCATGCCGGAGATGTCGCCCAGGATGGAGGCGATGCGCTCATCCTCCATCCCGATGGCGCGGGCGCGCGAAACATGATGCGCCACCTCATACTCCGCCTTCAGATGAAAGCCGGTGCGCAGGATCACCACCTCGCTGCGTTCCGGCCCCAGCGCGGTCTGCACCACCACATGGTCGCGCAGGGGCGCCCAGGCTTTCAGCAATTCCGGCGCATGCGCCATGACCCGGTAAACCGCCAGCTTGGTGGCAAAGCCGCCTTTCAGGTCGGAAAGCTGTTCCGGCCAGTCGGTCAGGGTCAAAGGCGGGCAGGGGGTGGCGGTCACGGTCATGGGTATCTGTTTCCTTCCTGGCTGTGGCTCTTGTGGCCAATAGCGGCGACCCTAAAGGAAAACGTCGGGAAGCGGTTATGTCATCCGCGCAACCCTGCGTTTCGCTGTCATCTTCAGCCCGTCGCGCATGTTGAGCGCCAGCAGGGTGATATTCAGGGCGCCGGCCGCCAGTTCCAGGATCTGCACCAGATAGAAGGTCATATCGAAGTTTCCCGATGCGGCGCGCGCCGCCAGAAACAAGGCGCTGGGAACGAGGATCAGCAGGCCATTGGCCGCAATCAGCTTCATACGGCGTGCTTTGGTACCGGCAAGGCCGCCATTCCTACCCCGCGCCAAGCGCAAGCCGGTGCCGCCCGCCGCAGCCATGGCCGGGATCAGCACAAGGAATCCATAGGGGATCGCGGTTTTGACCAGCACGACCATGTCGTCGCCCAGCATCAGCTCCGACGCTAGGGTGGACAGCCAGAACAGGGCAATGGTTGCCAGCGCAAGGGCGCCGGCGACGGGATGAATCACCTTCACCATGGGAACCTCCGCAGGAATTAATATAGCAAGCTATATAACATTGCATAGCGTGCTATGTAAATGGCAGACTATGTGCATGGATGATTTCGACCGTGACGGTTCCGCAGGCTATCTCGCCAACCATATGGCCCGGCTGTTCGCCCGGCATCTGCATGCGGGAATTCGGCCGCTGGGTTTGAGCCTGGGGGCCTTTCCGGCACTTCTGCATCTGTGGGAAAAAGACGGGCTGACCCAGAAGGAATTGGTGGAGCGGCTGCATATCGAACAGCCGACCATGGCCAATACGCTGGCGCGGATGGAGCGGGATGGGCTGGTGCGCCGCGCCAAGGATAGTGCCGACGCGCGGATACAGCGGATATGGCTGACCGATAAGGGCCGGGCGATGCAGGCGGAAGCCATCCACGCGGCGCTGACGGTCAATGCGCGGGCCCTGGCCGGTCTGTCCGAGGCGGAACAGGCGCAGTTTCTCGACCTTATGCGCCGCGTGATCCTTACCCTGAACCGGTGATTTTTCCCGTATAGGCGGGCAGTGCGAATCCAGGATTGACTCACATACCAACTGAACGGTATGTATTTCTCATGTCCAGACCAACCAAGCAGGCACCCGAGCGCGGCGATGCGCGTTCCAGGCTTCTGGAGGCGGCGCGCGATGTGGTCCGCGCCAAGGGCTTCGCCGCCACCTCCGTCGATGATCTCTGCCGCGCGGCCGGGGTGACCAAGGGCGCCTTCTTCCATCATTTCGACAGCAAGGAAGCGCTGGGGGTGGCGGTGGCGGTGTACTGGGCTGAAACGACATCGGCCTTCTTTGCCGCCGCGCCCTATCACGACCACGCCGATCCGCTGGCGCGGGTGCTGGCCTATGTCGATTTCCGCCGCCAGATCATCGCCGGCAGGCTGGAGGAGTTCACCTGTCTGGTCGGCACCATGGTGCAGGAGACCTATGATAGCTCGCCCGCCATCCGCGATGCATGCGGAGCAAGCATCCTGGGGCATGCTGAGACGTTGGTGCCGGATATCGAGGCTGCGATGCGTCAGCACGGGCTTGCCGATGCGGGTTGGACGGCGGAAAGCCTGGCGCGGCACACCCAGGCGGTGCTGCAGGGCGCCTTCATCCTGGCCAAGGCCAGCGACAGGCCGGACTTCGCGCTGGAAAGCGTGGACCATCTGAAGCGTTACATCGCGCTTCTGTTTCAAAAACCAAAACAGGAAGGAATGCAGGGATGAGCTACGTGATGGGAATGCTGGCCCCGGTGCCTGTGGCGAATAAGGAAGCTTACCGCAGACATGCGGCGACAGCCAAAAAGGTCTTTCTGAGGCATGGCGCGCTGGACGTTCAGGAATGCTGGGGGGACTTTGTACCGGATGGCAAGCTGAACTCTCTGAAAACCGCGGTCCTGCAGAAAGAGGGCGAGACGGTGGCGATGTCCTGGATCGTCTGGCCGGACAAAGCGACCTGCGAAGCGGGGATGTCCGCGCTGATGCAGGCGCCGGAGATGTCGCAGGACACCAATCCGATGCCCTTCGACGGCAGCCGCATGATCTATGGCGGGTTCGAAGCGATGGATCTGGCCTGACCCCGGCAAGGATGGAGGACGCGCCATGAGTGATATGGCGAAGCTGCGCACCTGTTTCATGTCCAGCGACAAGGGGCAGGAGATGGCGGAATATTATGTATCCCTGCTGCCCGACAGCCGGATCGACAAGGTCTGGCGGCCGCAAGGCAGCGACAAGACCCTGGTGGTGGAATTCACCCTGGCCGGTGCCCCCTATATGACCCTGAATGCGGGGATGGAGGTGCCGCACAGCCCGGCCATGTCGATTTCCGTCCTGACCGAGGATCAGGCGGAAACCGATGCGCTCTGGTTCCGGCTGCTGGGCGATGGCGGGCAGGAAGGCCAATGCGGCTGGATCACCGACAGCTACGGGGTCAATTGGCAGATCGTACCCAAGGTCATGCCGGAATTGCTGACCGCAGCTGATCGCGAGGGCGCCAGCCGGGCCTTTCAGGCCATGATGGGCATGCGCAGGATCGATATCGCGGCCATAGAGCGGGCCTTCGCGGGCGTCGCCACCTGATCGGAAAGGATGCACCATGACCAAACAGGATGAGGAGGCGCGCGATCTGCGGATTGCCCGCCATCTGGATGCGCCGCTGGACATGGTCTGGCGCGCCTGGAGCGAGCCGGACCTTCTGGCGCAATGGTGGTGCCCCAAACCCTGGCGGACGGAGGTGAAGGCCTTCGAATTCCGTCCGGGTGGGGATTTCCATACCGTGATGCATGGGCCGGAGGGGGAGGTGCATCCCAATCCCGGCAGTTTCCTGGAGATCATACCCAGGCAACGCGTCGTCTTCACCACAATGCTGACGGGCGGCTGGCGTCCGGCCGCACCGCCCTTCATTGCCACCACCGGCATCTTCACCATGCGGGCTGACGGGCAGGGCGTGTTCTATGAGGCGGTGGCGCTGCATGCCGATCCGGCCTCCGCCGCGCGCCATGCCGAGCTGGGCTTCCAGGAGGGCTGGGGCATCGTGATCGACCAGTTGCAGGCCCTGGCACGGAGCCTTTAGGGGCGTCTGGTTTGATTGGAGGCGGGATGCGGTTCCCCTCGCAGTTCGAGACGGGCCTACGGCCCCCGCAGCACGAGGGCGAAGCGGTTGGAATCAGGCAGATTGCAGCCTGACCCCAACCGTCGTTGCCCGGTTCATCAGGGCTATCCAGTCCATTGGTGCCATGGGCAAGCGAGAGATCACGCCGCCAACCAAATCAGGAAGCCTTTAACTTTTCTTGTCCGGCAGGCCCTTGTGCGGGGTTTCGGCCAGGTCCTCCAACTCCGTCTCGCTCATCGAATCATACATCTCCCGCGATGCACCCTGGAGGTCGGATGGTTTCATCTCACCGCGCTTGGCGGATAAGGCTGCGCCGGCGGCTTTCTGCTGGGCTTTTGATTGCGCGGGCATGGCGGGGGCTCCTTTCCTGAGACGGCCCGACGAGGGCTTCACAGAGCCAACGCCAAAGCGGTGCCCAGGGTTCGCGTGCGCGAAGAACCAGACCCCGGAGCAATGCACTTTCTGAGGTCATCATTTTGATTTTATGGGAAAGTTGGTGGCGGAGGAGGGATTTGAACCCCCGACCAAGGGATTATGATTGCTTTAATTATCCTTTTTTATCAATGCGTTGCGCATGAATTGCGAACGAATTGCGCGCCGGCCCGTCAGTCGGATTGCCAGCGTTCGAAGCGTTCGGTGATCTGATCCAGATTGCCGATGGGCGCGCGTGGGTTGCGTGGGGCACGGGCGGCGCGGATCCGCTCGCAATCTTCCCTGGCGGCTCGAAGTACGGCAAGCGGTCCGGCATCGATAATGGCCTGTTCCGCCTCGTTCGCCGGTTCGGCCAGATAGGTCATGGCACGCGCCAGCAATTCGGCGGGCTCGCCCAAAGCGCGGCAGATGTTCATGGTATCGAGCAGCGTCACCTTGCGCCGGGCGGCCTCCATCCGGAAGGCTATGACCGGATGTTCCCCCAACCGGGCGGCCAGCTCGTTCTGCTGCAGGTCATGGGATTGCCGCAAGGTGCGGATCAGTAGTCCCAGCAGGCGGCCAAACTGGTCTTCGGTGTTCTTCGATGTGGTTTCGCTCTTCGCGTCGGTCATGTTGTGCCTTCTGTCCGGTCGGGATGTTGTCCAGGTCCAGAATGGCATCGAGCAGGGTAACGGCTGCATGCGCCTGTGGTGCCGTCGCGACGTGGTAGACGTCGAGAATGCGCGTGGCGGATGCGAAGCTATGGCCCGTAACGGATATGATCTGCGGCAGGGTCGCGCCGGCTTCCGACAGAAGCACAACACAGCTGCGCCGCAGATCCCGGAATTGCAGCCGGGCCATGGCAGGGTGACGCCGCGCGGCCAGGGCCAGGACGCGGCGGAAATCGTCATTCAGCGCGGTGCGGCGATAGGCCAGACCATTCGCTGCGGGAAAGGCGGGGCCGGTGCGGGGCGCCCGGGCGGCCATGCGCCTGTCGAGCGCGCGGGCCAGCGGGATGGCGACGGCTACCCCGGTCTTCTGCTGCACGAGCCGGGCCATGCCGCCGTCCAGATCGGCCCAGGTCAGGGCAGCCAGATCGCCCGGCCGCTGGCCGAGCGCCAGGCCTGCCAGGGCCATATCCCCCAGGCCGGACAGGCCGAGTTCATCGGCGGCGGCCAGGAAGGCGCGCAGATCGGCCACTGTCCAGAAATCATGCCGGGGCGGCTGCGGCCGGGCACGGGCGGATGCGGCGGCGGGGTTGGAATCCAGGCCGGGCACCTGTCCTTCCGCGATGGCCCAGGCAAACAGGGCGGTCAGCACCGCGCGCATCTGGCTGCGCATCGCGTCGCCGGCCACGGTTCGCAGGAAATCGGAAATCTGTTTCGGGGTGGTGCGGTCCGCCCGCCGGTCGCCCGCCTGGGCGGCGAAGCGCGCCAGGATGCGCCGGTACTGGCTGGCCGAGCTGGGGGCGAGCGCGGCGAAGGCCGGCGAGGCACGGTAGCGTTCGATCAGCCAGGCCAGGCTGCCGCGCGCCTGCGCCTGCGCCGCCAGGGCTGCCCTGGCTTCCCGCTTCAGTACCCGGCATTGACGCAGGGCCGCGCCGCGTTCGTCGGGCAGGCGGGCGGTCACCGCGCCGGCCGCGCGTTCCTGTGGCGTCGGTTCGAAATAATAGGCCCAGGCCCCGGATGCCGTGCGGCGCTGTCGCCAGCCGGGCGGGGTCTTGCTGCGGGAGCGGTTGGGGGCGGACGTCGTCATATCAGCGGCTTGGCTATCCCTGTTTCCGGTAACACATGCTAATCCGGTTATGCCGCTTACGCAAACGGAATTAAAAAATTTCGTTTTTAGAAAATCCAGATGTTGACGCTATCGGCAAATCGCCTTCCATATCTAGCGGTGTCGGATCGTGATGGAGGAGGATTTACCCATGCGAGCGATGGTTCCGCCGGAGCGGATGACCGCCTTCGGCCGTTGGCTGGATCGCGCGAAAATGTCCAGGGAACAGGTGGCGGTGGACCTGTCCGTCTCGGCCGCGACGGTGCGCAACTGGTGTATCGTAGGCCGGCCCAGCCCGGCGGATTGGATGAAGATGCGCATCGAGATGTACACCGATGGCGCGGTTACCGTTCTGGATTGGTTCGAGTTTCCAAAAGAGAAATTCCCGACCGCAAGCCAATTGCACCCGACGAAATTTCGGGCGGCGTGAACCATGGGCCGGCTTCCCGATGTCACGGCGGGCGATCTGGCGCGGATGCTGGCTGAACGGATCGAGCAGCTGGCGCCGGTCTGCCTGCCGCTGGGTTATTACGACAAGAAGATGAACGCCTGGCGCTGCGGCGATGTGTTCGGCGCCAAGCCCAAGGATGGATCGCTGTTCGTCTGGTATGGCGGTCCGCGCCGTGGTCGGTATATCGATTTCGCGCTGCGTGGCGGCGCGGTCAAGGATCATTGGTCCGGCGATGCGCTGGAACTGGTGTGCCAGTCGCGCTGCAATGGCGACAAGAGCAAGGCCTTCCGCTGGGCGCTGGATTATCTGGGCCTGCAGGCGATGGATCAGGGCGAGCGCGACCGCCTGAAACAGGAGGCGGCCAATCGTGCGGCCGAGGCCACACGCAGGGCCGAGGAGCGCCGGGCGCAGGAGGAGGAGGCCAGCCGCAAGAAGGCGCAGGGCCGTTTCCTGGAAGCCCAGGAAATCATCCTTGGCACGCCGGTTGACGCCTATCTGCGCGGTCGCGGCATCGATATGCGGCGCTTCGGGCGCATGCCCACGGGGCTGCGCTTTCACCCGTCGCTTTGGAATGTGGAATTGCAGGGCCGCAGCCCGGCCATGGTCTGGGCGATCAGCGGCGAAAGCGGGTTCATGGGGCTGCATCGGACATGGCTGGAAGTCCATGCCGATGGCCGGGTGACCAAGCATCGTGGCGTGAAAGACAACAAGAAGGTGATGGGCCAGCAGAAGGGCGGGCACATCGCCCTGTGGCGCGGCGAGCAGCCGGACCCGGAAACGGGCGAGCTGCGGATGAACCCGCCAATCCGCAAGGCGGCAGGCGAGCGGCCCATCCTGTCGGAAGGGGTGGAAGACGGTCTGACCTCTGCTCTGGTCAACCGGACGCGCCGCCATCTGGCGACGGTCAATGCCGGCAACATCTTCGATCTGTGGCTGCCGGAAGGCGTGGTGCCGGGCACGCTGTTGATGCAGCGCGAGGGCAACCCCGAAGCCGAACGCCTGCAGGGCGAGATCCTGGCCTTCGCGGAAGATCGCTGGCCGGGGATTTTGGCGGGCTGGCCGCCGGAAGGCTTCAAGGACATCAACGACGCCTATTGCGCCGCTCTGGCAGGGAAGGGGATGTGATGCTGCTTTTCCTATTTTCTCCGCCTCCCCCGCCTCCGCCGCCTCCGCTGCCCAGGGATTGCTCCCCTGAATTCCAGCCCGGCACGGCTGCTGGCGTCGGCCATCTGTGCAGCACGATCCGCGCCGATGCGGTCTGGCGGGCGCGCGATGCATGCGAGGGAGCGGAAAATCATATCCGCGCCTTGGCTCATTTTCTCAGGATGCACCGTTGGACGGAGCAGCGCCGATGATCCGCATTCTTTCCCAGATTGCCGTGATCGCCTGGGCACTGCTTTTCGCCGGCCTTGGCGATCTTGGCGGGTGGCTGGTCTGGCTCGACATTCTGCTTCCGGTCTTCACCCTGGCCGCCGCCGTGGTGGCGATCTGTCATCTGCTTGACTGCGTGACGGGCGGCGGGTGCGCGCGGCTGAAGGCTTGGGCCTTCCTGCTAGGCTGCCGTGCGCGTCTGTTTCCCGCGCGTCCGTTCTGGAAGCGGGGGAAGTGGTGATGACCCCCACCGAAATCTTCGATCATGTCGCGCGGCACCTTCTGCGGCAGGGGCGCAAGGCCCGCGCGGGTGATGGTGTCGGACCGGTGATGTACCACGCGCCGACTGGCGATAGCTGCGCCATCGGCTGCTGGATCCCGGCGGAAGCCTATTACCCCGGATTGGAAGGGTTCCCGGTGGAGAACCCGGCGGTGCTGGCCGTGCTGCCCTTTCCGGTGGACCGCAATCTGCTGCGGCTGCTGGTTGATTTGCAGCTGGAACATGATGCCGGACACCCGCCCGACTGGAAGGCCGGTCTGCGGAAGATCGCGTGGAAGCACCAACTCGGGCGGCGTCATTGGCTGGAGGAATCCGGTTCATGAAGCCCCGGGCGTATTACAACGAATTCGATCCGAACAAGGCGGCATGGCTGCGGAAACTGATCGCTGCCGGCGTGATCCTGGCCGGCGAGGTGGACGAGCGCAGCATCGAGGAGGTTCAGCCCGATGACCTTAAAGGGTTCACCCAGCACCATTTCTTCGCCGGCATCGGCGGATGGCCCTTCGCTTTTCGATTGGCGGGATGGCCTGACGAGCGGCCCGTCTGGTCCGGCTCCTGTCCCTGCCCGCCGTTCAGCGTCGCCGGCAAGCCGAAGATCTGTCCAGCGTGCCAAGGCACAAGCCTTGTCTGGGACGCTGGACGCACTGGCTTTGCGGTATGCGCGGATTGCGGAGAGGCATGGCCTGCCGATGCCCGCCACTTATGGCCGGAGCTGTGGCGCCTCGTCGCCATCCGCCGCCCTGCAGCACTCTTTGGAGAGCAGGTTGCGTCAATCGAAGGGCTTTCCTGGCTCGCCGGCCTACGCGCTTCGCTGGAAATCCTGGGATATGCCGCTGGGGCCTCGGATCTGTGCTCTGCGGGCGTCGGCGGCTGGGATATCCGCCAGCGATTGTATTGGCTGGCCCACGCCGGATGCGGCGGCGATGAACGACGGGCAGAGCCCGGCCATCCAGATGGCGCGTGCGGAGCGGCTGCGCCAGAAGCACGGCAACGGGAACGGGGCGGGGTTCACGCTGGGCGGAGCGGTGCAATTGGTGGCGGGCTGGCCGACCCCGACCGTGATGGATTGCACGCGCGGCCCGGAAAGCAAGGACGCCCGGGCAGCGCGCGGAGCGAACACGGGAACGACGCTGATCGATGCGGCGGTGAGCGTGTCCGGATGGCCGACGCCCAGGGCGCCGACGAACGACGGGGGGGGCAGTATTCGCCGGGGCATGGACGGGCGGAATTGTCGCATCGAAGACACGGCGACACTGGTCGGCTGGGCGACGCCGGCGGAACGCGACTGGCGGGCGGCGAATGCGAAACCCTATTCGGAGCGGGGCGGCGGGCCGAGCGGGGAGCAATTGGCGAACCAAGTGGTTCATTCTGGGCCGGTGTTGAAATCCTTCCCTGCATCGACGGAAAGAACCGTCCGGTACCGCTTGAACCCGGCCTTTTCCCTCTGGCTCCTCGGCTATCCGGCGGGGGGTGTGGCTGTGGTGCGCGCCGCAGAAGCGGGCGCGGAAGCGCAAAGCCGCATCGTCAACGCCAACTAGCGATTTCCGGGGCGGGCAACGCCATCAACCCATGGCTGGCGGCCGAATTCATCCGCGCCGGAATGGCGGTGCTGTCATGACCGGCGGGCTGTTCACGGAAGAGGCGCTGCCGCTGCAGCGCAAGACCGCAAGCCATCTGGCGGGCGCGGTGCTGGGCGAATGGGAAAGCCTGGAGGCCCAGGCGCGCGCGCTGGAATGCTGGGAAACCGACCCCTGGGCGCCCAAGCGCCTGCTGGAGGAGGTGCGGTTCCTGCCTGGCGTGGTGCTGGACCCCTGCACGGGAACGGGCGTCTTGAGCTATGCCGCCCGCGCGGCGGGGTATGCGGTGCTTTCGCAGGATATCGCCGATTGGGGCTATCCGGGGCTGGCCCGGCTGGCCGACTGGCTGGGGGATGATGCGCTGCCGGATCTGGGCGGGCTTCCCTTCAGCGTGTTCATGAACCCGCCCTTCAGCCGGGCCGTGAAATTCGTGGACCGTGCCCTTGCCCTTGGTGCGCAGGAGGTCTGGTGCTTTCAGCGCTTCGCCTGGCTGGAAAGCGGGGAGCGCCGCGAATTCTGGGACCGGATCAATTGCGAAACGATCTGGCTTTGTGCCGACCGCGCCACCTGCTGGCTGTTCACCATTTCGATGGAAGAGCGCGCCGCGAAGGGAAACGTCCCAATCGCGCATGCGTGGTTCCACTTCCTGCCGGGACGCCGCCAGGGCGCCCCCTCCATTCGCCGCCTGTACAAGGAAAGGAAGGCGTCATGATCGACGGTCCGGCCGGCGCGATCCTGTTCTTCTGCTGGGCCTTGGCGGGCGGGGGTGCGCTTACAATGTTTTGGGCATTGGCAGGCCGCGCCGTGCGTGCGTTCCCGCGCGGGGCGTGGCTGGAACTGGCGGCGCTGGTCGTTCTGGGCGCCGTCTTCCTGGGGTTGGGCCATGTGCTGGGGCTGCCGGTCGCCCTGCGCGATGCGCCGCCCGCGCCGGTTCTATTCACCGATCCGGCAGGCACCGAACGCCAGGCCCGCTTCGAGATAAGCCCGTTCATGGGGCAGGTGCCGCAGGAAATGCGGCCAGGGCCGGGCCTGTCCTGCCAGGATCAGGCTGATTCCGAGATCGGTATCGTCGGGCAGGGTGCAGCGCGCGACGGTGCGCCCGTAGCGGTCCGTATCGAAGGCCCGACAGGCGACGGCCCGTCCCTGGACGATGTTCACCAGGGCGGATTTGGCCGCCCGGCCGGCGGCGGTGTTCATTTCCGCCGCGTCGATGCCCGAAAGCCGGATGCGCAGCGCCCCAAGAGCAAGCGTGTCGCCATCGATCACGCGGGCCGTTCCCTGTCGGTCGATGCGGTCGAGCGGCAGGCGCGCGCCATCGGCCGGGCAGGCGGCGGCCAGGATCAGGAACAGCAGCGGGGCGAGCATAAGGCGCATGCCCCGATCATGCAGGAAAGGAGAGGGTGATGAAAGCGAAGCAAGCTGAGCCTGACCTTGCGGCCGTTGCGCGGAGGATTTCCGCCGCGCCTGTCGAGGGCGGGCCATCGGTGCGGGCGGCCGGGAAAATGCTGGAGCCATGCGCTTCCGAAGAAGAATATCGCCAGAAAACAGGCCGCCGCCTGCCGGGTGAATGGATCGGCCGGGTGGAGTGATGGCGTGTGGAAGCCGGGCCGATCACGGCGGCGGAATGCCTGGAGGCGCAGCGGCGGTTCCTGGCCTTCCGGATGCCGGAACAGCGCGACGGCGGAAATCTGGGCCGGCAGTTTTCCTGGGGTTTCGCGACGGCGAATTTCAGCCCGCGCCAGAGCCTGCAGGAAGGGGTCGGAATGCTGCATGTCGCGACCGGGCAGGGATGGCCGCGCTTCACATCCCTGCATTACGAGTGTGGCCGGCTGAAGGGGGCCGAGCTGCTGGCGGCGGGCTGGCCCGCCCGCATGGTCCGCGCGCTGGCGCTGCACTGGCAGGCGGTCGGCCTGCGCGGGCTGCGCCGTGCCGGGCTGGCGGATCAGGACATACTGCGCATCGCCGTCTGCGGTGCGCCCGAGGGTGAGGAATTCCGGGAGTGAGCCAGGAAGCAGCCGATGCCATGGCGCGCGGGATGGTGCAGGGGGCGCAGCCCGTTGCCGCCCGCCAGCCGCCGCCGGGCGATCCGCCTTTCGATTATGATGAGGCGGATCGGCTGTCCCGGGAATATGAGGAGACGGGCGCGGCGCCGGAAGACGGCGACGGCCATAACGGCTTCGGGCGGACCGTCACCAATCTGCCGCCGGATTCGCCGGTCAAGGCCCTGGGCAAGACGGGGCGCGTCTGCCATTACCTGGACCCGCAGGGCCAGTTGATCAGCTTCACCTATCAGGAACACAACCGGCTGAATGTGATCGGGCTGTTCGGATCGGAAACCGATGCGCTGGAAGACTATTTCCCCAAGCTGAACAAGGCCGGCGACTGCATCGGTGTCGAGTTCAACGACGCGGCCATGATCCTGATGCGCGACTGCGCCCGGCGCGGGCTGTGGGATCCCGCCCGCTGGCTGCGCGGGCGTGGGGCCTGGGTCGGGCCGGATGGCGAATTGATCCTGCATTGCGGTGATCGGGTCTTCGTGGGTCCGGTACCGGACCCGAAGGCGAAGAAGGCGCCGGCTGAAGCGTTCCGGATCGAAACGCCGGGCGAGGTGGGCGGGCATCTGTATTC
>Ga0209066_10002543_pt1 | contig 22046 bp, 19 predicted proteins | sample All_14_2_FD_187198 | JGI IMG/M metagenome (GOLD analysis project Ga0209066, IMG submission 187198) | Freshwater microbial communities in response to fracking from Pennsylvania, USA - Allegheny Zone_MetaG_DW_15 (SPAdes) (version 2) ... | reverse complement strand
CCATCGACATCACCAAGTCGGGCACCCGCAAGGAAGAGCTGCTGGTCGACAAGGCCGTACTGTCCAAGATGTGGGTGCTGCGCCGCATCCTGATGCCGATGGGCGTCACCGACAGCATGGAATTCCTGCTCGACAAGATCAAGGACACCAAGAACAACGGCGACTTCTTCCAGTCGATGAACCAATAGGGCCGTCGGCAGTTCGGCTGCTCTGCAGGCACAAGTCCCGGGGCGACGTCCCCGGGATTTTTTTGTCGGTCGGCGAGCCGGTACGCCGCGGGCTGTGGACCAACCGGCCAACAATGCTTAAATTAAGCGGATCATGACCAAAGGCAGCTGGTACATAGCCCGTCAGATCGCCATCGCGGCCCTGTTCGCGACTGCGGCGCTGTGTCTGGCCATTCTGCTGCTGCAATCGCTCAGGCTGATTGACCTGATCGTCAATCGCGGGCTGCCGCTGTCGGAATTCCTGTTCATCGCGGCGATGATGCTGCCACGGTTCGTGGCCTTCCTGCTGCCGCTTTCGGTCTTCGCCGCGGCTGTCTTCACCTATCACCGCATGACCTCGGACAGCGAGTTGGTGATTTTCCGCGCCGCGGGTCAATCGCCCATGCAGATCGCCCGCCCTGCTTTCGTGGTGGCGGGCGCAGCCGCGGTGATCGGCTACGCGCTCAGCCTATATCTGGTGCCGGTTTCGCTCGCCTCCTTCAAGGCCGGCGTTTTCGAGGCGCGCAACAGCCTGGCCTCCACCCTGATCCGGGACCGACAGTTCACCGCCGTTGGCGAATCCGTCACGGTCTATTTCCGCGAGGAATTGCCCACCGGCGAGTTGGTCGATCTGTTGATCCATGACACCCGGGACCCGAACAGGCAGGTCACCATCCTGGCCAAGAGCGGTGTACTGGTCCCGACCGAGAACGGGTTGCGTCTGGTCGTGCAGAACGGGTCGCAGCAATCCTTCTTCGACGAGGCATTGCATTACCTAAAATTCGATCGCTATACGGTGGATTTCGGCTCGGATAATGCGGTTGCCGCCAATCGCTGGCGTGAACCGTCGGAACGCTTCCTGCCGGAATTGCTGTTCCCGAACATGAACGATCCCAATGACGCGGCCAACCATGCCAAGCTGATCGTCGAAGCCCATAACCGGCTGGCCTCGCCACTTCTGCCGCTCAGCTATACCGCGTTCGCCGTTGGTATATTCTTCGCCGGTGGCTTCAACCGTCGCGGTCAACCGAAGGTGACGCTGGCGGCCTCGATTTCAGCCATTGGCATTCTGGTCACCTATCTTGCCACGGTGAACCTTGCCGGCTCGCATCTGGCATTGATCCCGGCGATCTATCTGGTCGTGCTGCTGCCCTTTGCCATCGGCATCTGGCTGATCGCACGATCCGGCATATTACGGCGCGCCAAACCGGAACGGATGGTCCCGGCGGAATGATCCCGGGTCACTCCTCGTCCTCTTCCTCTTCCTCCGCATAGTCCTCGCCTTCCTCCTCGCGGAAATAATCCGCCAGCAGGACAAGGTAGGCCTGCGCCAGCTCGTAGCAGAAGGTGATTTCCCGCTCGTCGGGCGACCAATAGGCATTCGCCTCGTCACATTGCATGGCGGTGATCCGCACGGGCCGCGGCAGGCGATAAACCGACAGCGCCTCTGCCAGCCGCTCCAGAATCCGCTCCTTTCGGGCCAGATCCATATAGGCGGACAGGTCGGGATCCTGCGGTTTGCGATAGACGATCCGGAACTGGTCCATGGCCGGTTTCGTCGCACGATGGCGTTCCAGCAAGCCAAACCAGCTCTTGCGCGCCAGCTCGTATTCCGACACGCATTCGTCCCGCCGTTCCTGCGCGATCTCCAGATCGTCGGCGCTTTCCACGAACCATTCCGCGTCCTTGCCGATCATCAGGCAGGTCATGTTGTAGGCGCGCTGTTCGTCCAACGTGTGGGGACCGGACAGGTCTTCCTCTTCCTCGCTGGCATAACGTGCATAGGATGACAGGGTCCAGCCATCGACGGAATCGACCAGGGCCTGATCGTCCTCCTCCGTCTCGGCATGCAGCATCAGAAGGGTCGCCAGCATGTCGACCGCGTCTTCTTCCCGACCCAGCACGGGCAGTTCCAACTCGGAAATCAGCATGTGCCCGGCCTCGTGGAACAGGAAAAACCGGGCATTGCCCAGCGCGAATTCCCGCACATCATGCACCTGATCGCTATCCAACCCCTCCTCGTCCTCCTTGATGGAAGAGGCCAGCACGGGCCCCATGATGCCCAGCATTGCCGCCAGAATACCGGCACCCAGCCCCAGCCGGAACCGCACTGTCATACCCTTCCCCACTCTACCCCGCTCCCAACACCCTGGGCGCTCGGCGTCGCAAACGCAGCACCAGGATCACGACCGCCGCAACGCAAGCCAGAAGAAGCCCGGCCAGCACCGGCCGATATACCAGCCAGGCCAGGGCAATCACCGTGGCCCCCAGCACCAAGGCCAGCAGGAAAGCCAGCACCGCGCCGCCGAATCCGACCAGGGAGCCCAGGAAAGGCAACACGCTGACCAGTACCGACAACACATTCAGGATCAGGAAGAAGCCCAGGAACAGGCCCGCCAACCCGGCCGCGCGCAGCAGCCAGGTCATGACCGCATTCTGTGCATCCGCCGTTTCGAACATGGCCTGGGCCGGGACCGTTCCGGCCTCAGCCAGAAGGAAGCTCTGCCCATTGCCGGCGGTATAGGCCCCGATCCGCTCGCCTGTCTGCACCCCGACCAGACTGGCCCGGCCCAGATCGATGCGCTGAAAGGAAATGCGCAGATCGCCAATGGCGGGCGCGGCTGCATCCTGGCCGACATAAACCCCGGCATCGCCAAGACTGACCGGGCGCCTGCCCCGCAGCCCCCGGGCGATTGCGCCGGCGTCGTCCGCCCGCAAGTCAACGACGGAATGCTGACCGACATCCGCCAGCAGCGCCCCCTCCACCCCGAAGGCCCCTACCAGAACATCCGGTACGATGAACCGTTCGTCCGGCAGCATGCGGTCGGGATTTTCATGCCCTTCGGAAATTTTGAAGCTGGTGGAATCGATATGATCCGCGTGCCATTGCCGGGAATAGGAATAGACGGTGACCGTCTCCTCGCTGCCGCCCAGTTTGGTCTGCGTCCGGCTTTCGCTCGTTTCCACCCATTGGAACATCTCCACCCGGCGCAGAAGGCCAATCGCGCCGTCCGCTTCGATGCCAAGCTGGGTATCGCGTGGTATGGATTGCGGCACCACCGCGCCGGTCAAGTGAACCAGCTTCCCTTCCATGGCCGGGTCGATCCGCTCGCCCGGCACCGCAAACACGATCCCCGCCCCTTCGGCCAGGGCACGCGCCACTCCGACGGATCGGCCTTCGTTCCAGAACAGAAGCCAGGTACAGGCAGGCAGTAGCACGAGCCCCAACAGCACCATGACTAGCGCCGTCCCGACACGCTGCGTCCAGGACCGGGATGTGACTTCAGTATGGCTCATGCTGCGCATCTTCCCCCCGCTTGTCCCCGTCTTACCGGGAGCTTAGGCGCAGATCAGGAAAGAGCGCCAGCCTCCTGGCGCCAATCCGCTCACAGCGTCAGCTCGACATGGGTCAGCGCGAAATCATCGGGATCGCGGATGAGCTTGAAGTTCAGATCCCGGCACATTTCCAGCATCGGCAGATTTTCCGTCAGCACCTCGCCATACAGCACTTCCAGGCCGACGCGGCGCGCATGCGCGATCAGCAGATTCATCATCTGCAGCCCTAGCCCCTTGCCCTTCCAATCGGTCTGCACGATCACCGCATATTCGGCGCGGCGCCGGTCGGGGTCTTCCGACAAATGGCTGATGGCAATGATCGCGCCGGGATCATGCGGGTTGATCGCGGCGAAGGCGATCTCGCGATCATAGTCCAGCTGGGTCAGGCGTGCGGCAAGCTGCACCGGCATATGGCGCATCGGGTGCAGGAAGCGCAGCCGGATGTCTTCCGGGTCGGTGCGCTGCACCATGGCGCGCAATGCCGGTGCATCCTCCGGCCGGATCGGGCGGACATGCATTGGCCGGCCGTCACGCAGCGCGGTCGTAGTTTCCAGATATTGCGGATAGGGCTTGATGGCGAGCCGCGCATCGGACGGGCCGGCATCGGCGGCGGCCAGGCGCATGCGCGCATCCAGCGCCACCACGCCGGCCGCATCGGCCAGCAGCGGGTTGATGTCCAACTCCTTGAGCTGTGGCCAGTCTATCGCGATCTGCGCCACCCGGATCAGCACATCGGCAATAGCGTCGAGATCGGCCGGCGGCACATCGCGATAGCCTTTCAACAGTTTGGAGACCCGCGTCTCCTCGATCAGCGCATGGGCAAGCAGCCCGTTCAGCGGTGGCAGGGCCATGGCGGTATCGCCCAGCACTTCCACAGCCGTGCCGCCCTCGCCGAACAGAATGGCCGGTCCGAACTGGCTGTCTTCCACCATGCCGACGATCAGCTCCCGCGCGCCGGGCCGATTGATCATGGCCTGAACGGTGACGCCATCGATCCGGGCCTGGGGGAAGTCCTGCCCCAGTGACGTCATCATCCGGCGGGAGGTATGTTCCACCTGGTCCGGTGTCTTGATGTTCAGCACCACACCGCCGACATCGGATTTATGGCTGATATCCTTCGACAGAATCTTGACCGCATAGGGGCCGGTGAAGGTCGCGGCCCTTTCCTTCGCCTCCTCCGGCGTTGCCGCCGTCAGCGTATGGGCGACGGGAATACCATAGCTGGACAGGATCGCCTTCGCCTCGGCCTCCGTCAGCTGGCTGCGGCCCTCCTTCAGGACGGAATCGATCATGCCACCCACCAATTCCCGATCCGGGGTGATTTCCGGCGGTTGGGCGGATGGCACCTGCATCAGGAATTCCTGATTACGCCGGAAGGCGGCGCTATGGGCAAAGGCGCGCACGGCATCGTCAGGCGTCTTATAGCTGGGCAGTCGGTTTTCCGCGAACAGTCGCCGCGCATCCGCAGCAGCACCTTCACCCAGCCAGCTGGTGAAAACCGGCTTGCGGGCCGATTTGGTGGCATCGACCACGGCCACGGCGGCATCCAGGGACGACGCGATGGCTGTCGGGCAATTCAGGACCAGAAGCGCATCCACCCCCGGATCGGCCAGGACGGCGGAAATGGACCGTCCATAGCGCTGCCCATCGGCATCGCCGATGATGTCGACGGGATTGGCATGCGACCAGGTCGGCGGCAAAACTGCATCTAGGGCCTTGATCGTATCGGCGGACAGCTCCGCCAGGGTGCCGCCGAAATCGATCAGCCGGTCGACCGCCAGCACACCCAGCCCACCGCCATTGGTCAGGATCGCCATGCGTTCCCCGCGCAACTCGGACCGGGCCGACAGGGTTTCCACCGCATCGAACAGCTCCTGCAGGGTGGTGACCCGCAGCATGCCCGCGCGCCGGAAGGCCGCGTCATAGACCGCATCCGCCCCGGCCAGCGCCCCGGTATGGCTGGATGCCGCCCTGGCGCCTTCGGCATGGCGGCCGGCCTTGATTACCACCACCGGCTTGGTACGCGCCGCGCGCCGTGCCGCCGACATGAACTTGCGCGCATTGGTGACTGCTTCGATATAGAGCAGAATGGCACGGACCTTCGGGTCGCTGGCCAGATAGTCCAACATATCGCCGAAATCGACATCGGCCATGTCGCCCAGACTGACCAGATGGGAAAAGCCGATGCCCTTGGGCTTGGCCCAGTCCAGGACGGCCGTCAGGATCGCACCCGACTGCGCCACGAAGGCAAGATCCCCCTGATCAGGGTTCAGATGGGCAAAGCTGGCATTCAACCCTACGGCGGGCACCATCGCACCCAGCACATTGGGACCCAGGATGCGCATCCGCCCGGCCGCTTGCAGCAGCGCTTGGCGACGGCCATGGCCATGGGCATCGCCGCCCTCGCCAAAGCCCGCCGTGATGACGATGGTGGCCCGCGCCCCCTTGCTCGCCAGCGCGCCCACCACCTGTTCCACCGCATCCGGCGGCACCGCTACCACGCCCAGATCGGGCACGATGGGAAGCGCCTCAATGGATGGATAGGTCAGCACCCCGCCGATGGCCGGATGGTTCGGATTGACCGGCACGATCGGCCCCTGGAACCCCGCGCGCAGCAGATTGGCGGCCAGCACCGCCCCCACGCTGCCCGGCTTGGTGCTGGCCCCGATCAGGGCAATGGATTTCGGTCGGAACAGGGCGTCGAGGTCACGAACGGACATGCGCGTATCACTCCTCCGATAGCCGGAAAAACAAACGCCGCGCCCAGGGCCGGACGCGGCGTCGCTCCTGCCTCATCGGCAGTCTACCTTCAGCAGGGCCATAGGCCCAGGAATGGATTACTCCGCAGCCAGCTTCGAGCGGAAGGCCGCAATCGATTCCTCGATCACGCGCACGGCCTCTTCCGGCTCGCCCCAGCGGTCGACGCGGGCCCATTTGTTCTTCTCCAGATCCTTATAGTGGGTGAAGAAGTGGCCAATCTGTTCCACCAGGATCTGCGGCAGATCCTTGTAGCTGGAAATTTCATTGTAATAGGGGTGCAGCTTGTCATGGGGCACGGCCAGGATTTTTTCATCCATGCCGCCTTCATCTTCCATGAACATCACGCCCACCGGGCGGCAGCGCACCACGGCACCGGGCACGACCGGCACCCGCGCCACAATCAGCACATCCAACGGATCGCCGTCGCCGCACAGCGTATGCGGCACGAAACCGTAATTGGCGGGGTAATACATCGCCGTGTGCAGAAAGCGGTCGACGAACAGCGCGCCCGAATCCTTGTCCAGCTCATACTTCACCGGATCGGCGCCGAGCGGGACTTCGACAATCACATTGATGTCCCAAGGCGGGTTCTTGCCGATGGCGATTTTCGACATATCCATAACAGCGCGCTCCTGGCGTCAAACGAAACGGCGCTGCTATAGCAGGGTTTATGCTGCACCGCAACACGTTGCCGCAATGCGTGGACAAACCACGCATGGCTGCATCACTCCGGCCGCCGCTCTCCCGACAGGCTGGCGAGCGGGGCATAGCGCGCGGCCAGCAGCACCAGGAATACCACCGGCACGCCCAAGAGCGCTGTGCCGGTGAAAAAACCGGCATAGCCTATCGCATCCACCGCGGTGCCGGCATAACCCGCGATCAGCTTGGGCAGCAACAGCATCAGCGAGGAGAACAGCGCGTATTGCACGGCGGTGAAGCGCCGACTGGTCAGTGCCGACAGATAGGCGATGAAGGCGGTGCCCGCGATCCCCGCCGACAGGTTGTCGGCCGCGATCGCCGCCATCAGCATCGGTAGGGACGGCCCCATCCCGGCCAGCACCACGAACAGCAGATTGGTCCCTGCCGCCAGCACCGCCCCCAGCACCATCACCGCCATCACGCCATAGCGCAGCGCAAGCAGCCCGCCCAGCACCCCGCCCGCCAGGGTCATGACCAGGCCAAACCCTTTGCTGATGCGGCCGATCACTTCCTTTTCGAAGCCAAGTTCGACGTAAAACACATTGGCCATCACCCCCATCACCACATCGGCAATGCGATACAGCGCGATCACGGCGAACAGCAGCAGGGCCGCACGGCCGAACCGGACCAGCACGTCGCGGAACGGGGTGATATAGGTTTCACGCACCAGGGCCTGCGGCGCAAAGCCGGCCCGCACCATGGCAAACCCCGTCAGCCCGGCCATGGCAAGGGCAAACAGGAAGCGGGTGGATTCCGCCAGGAAACCCGCCAGGGGCCCGCCCAGCCCTGCCGCCAACACCGCCGCCAGGCCGTCGCGCACACCACCGGTCAGGAAGAAACCGGCCACGAAAGCCGCGGCCGCAGCCAGAAACAGGCCCACGAACCGCAGATAATCGCCGGTGGCGTAGCTGGTCTGCACCTTCCCGCCATCCCCGGGCGCGTCCGGTTCCCGGATCAGGAGCGTGGTGATCAACCCGAAACCCATCGCGCCAGCCATGACCAGATAGGTCACCCGCCAGGGTCCCGGCGCATAGCCCGCCGCGCCGTCATCCAGAAAGCCCGCGATTTCCAGTGCGCCTGCCCCCGCCAGCAGCATGCCGATGCGATAGCCCACCGTATAGGCACCCGACAGCAGCCCCTGGCGGTCTTCGGTAGCGATCTCGATCCGATAGGCATCGATCACCACATCCTGGCTGGCCGATGCGAAGCCCAGCGCCACCGCCCAGCAGGCCATGACCACGGGCGCGCGCGCCGGGTCCGTCAGCGCCATGCCGCATAGCGCCAGGCCGATGGCACATTGCGCGAATAGCAGCCAGCCGCGCCTGCGCCCCAGCCGCCGGGTCAGCACCGGCAGCGGCACCCGGTCAATCAGCGGTGCCCAGACCACCTTGAAGGCATAGGCCAGCGCAGCCCAGGAAAAGAAGGTGATTTCCGCGCGGGGCACGCCTGCTTCCGTCAGCCAGACCGACAGCGTGCCGAAGACCAGCAGCAGCGGCAGGCCGGCTGATAGGCCAAGCGCCACCATCACCGCAACATCGCGTTGGGCAACCGCCCGGAAGGTTTCCTTCCAGGGGCGCTTCGGGGTCAACAGGCTTGCCGATCCATCCATGGGGAGGAATCTATGCGGATTCTGATTGCCCGTCTCGCATCGCGTCAGCCCTTCAGGAAGCGCAGCAGCAGGTTGTTCGCGGGCAATTCCCGCAGGTCGGACAGATGCAGGCCGTGTCCATCCGCAACCGCGCCAACCGTTTCCAGATCGCGCAGCCCCCAGCCTGGATCGCGCGCCTTCAGCTCGGCATCGAAGGCCTCGTTCGATGGGGCGGTCGGCACATCGCCACGCCGATAGGGACCATACAGGATCAGCGCGCCGCCCTCCGCCAGCACCCGCCCGGCCCCGCCAAGCAGGCCCAGACAGGCTTCCCAGGGCGCGATGTGGATCATATTGGCGCAGAACAGCGCGTCATACGGTCCCGCCGGCCAATCTTCCGCCCGGGCAGCATCCAGCGCGATGGGTGCGGCAAGATTGCGCAGCCCGGCATCAGTCCCATGCGCCACGATGGAGGCGCGGTTGACCGGATCGGGATCACTGGGCTGCCACAGCAGGTCGGGGCGCATCTGCGCGAAGTATACCCCATGTTCCCCACTGCCCGAGGCCAGTTCCAGCACGCGCGCGCCGGTCGACAACCAGCCATCCATACCGACCAGGATCGGGACGCGGTTGCGCGCGGTAGCAGGAAAATGCAGTCGCGGATCGCTCACGGGGAAAAATTTCCTCTATAACCATGCCCAGGGGGCAGGGCCGCCATGCAGATGGAAAAATCATTTGCCGGGGCCGGGTCGTTGTTTGTATCACCTGCACCTCTAGGTGCAACAGCCGCTGCCATGCGCTTTCCGCCCGGCGTTCCAAGGGCCCGGTTTCTCAGGGATTGCCCACGATGACCTATGTCGTGACCGATAACTGCATTCGCTGCAAATACATGGATTGCGTGGAAGTCTGCCCCGTGGATTGTTTCTACGAGGGGGAAAACATGCTGGTGATCCATCCGGATGAATGCATTGATTGCGGCGTGTGCGAACCGGAATGTCCCGCCGAAGCGATCCTGCCCGATACCGACCCGTCGTCGGAGGCCTGGCTGGGCCTGAACCGCGACTATTCCCAGAGCTGGCCCAACATCACCCGCAAGGGCGACGCGCCAGCCGACGCCAAGGAAATGGACGGTGTTCCGGGCAAGTTCGAGAAATATTTCAGCCCGAAGCCCGGCAGCGGCACGTAAATTTCACGCCTTCACCTACTGCCATTGCGATTCCATCCGTGCCCGCGCTTCGCGGAAGCATCGCTTTATGGCTGGGATTCGCCACATTTTTGTGATATGATTTCCATCATCAAACGGAATTGGATCGCAGGCGGGCGCTTTTGTTCGCTGGCATTCGTTTGACAGGATGAGGCGACGCGAGTCGCCTTTTTTGACGGGTGCAGCCTGCCCCTGAGCGTGGCAGGCGCGTTCGATCGGGAGTTGCGACAGTCCATGGCATGGAGAAACAAGGCGGGCACGTCGCCCTCGCCCAAGTGGCGGTGCGGCGAGGTCACGGTTTTCCTCTCCCCGCCGGATGATCGTGCGGTCGGACGGGTCCCGATGGGACGACCCTGTTGCAGTGAATGCCCATCTGGCATTCGCACAGTTCTGTGATGTGACGGTTACAGGGGCATGAGACTAGCATGAGCAATGCGACTAAGAAGGCCGTGTATCGGTCTGGTGATTATGTTGTGTACCCGACCCATGGGGTTGGCAAGGTGCTTGGGATCGAGGACCAGGAGGTCGCCGGACAGGCCCTCAAGCTTATCGTCATCGAATTCGATAAGGATCGGATGATTCTGCGTGTTCCGATCGCCAAGGCCGATGCTTCCGGGCTGCGCCGGTTGTCCTCGCCCGAGACGATGGATGCCGCGCTGAAGACCCTGAAAGGCCGGGTGCGGGTGCGCCGCACGATGTGGTCACGTCGCGCGCAGGAGTATGAAGCGAAGATCAATTCCGGCGATCCGGTGGCGATAGCCGAAGTGGTACGTGATCTCTATCGCTCGGCCACCCAGCCCGACCAGTCTTATTCCGAGCGTCAGCTGTATCAGGCCGCGCTGGATCGTCTGGCCCGTGAACTGGCCGCGGTGGAACGGATTGGCGAGGAAGACGCCGCCGTGAAACTGGAAAAGATTCTGGAGAAGGCAGCCTGATACTCGGGCAGCGCGATCCGTCGAATAAAAGGAAAGGCCTGGAACCGCAAGGTTCCAGGCCTTTTCATGTCATCGCGCAGCAAAGGCGGCCCGGTCCCCTCACATATTGGCCGCTTCGGCGGCAGCACGCTGCATGTTGTTGGACATGTCGCCGGCGACCGCGCTCTGCTCCTCGACCGCTGCCGCCGTCGAGGCCACGAATTCCTGCACCTTCTGCATCGCAGCGCGGATATCCGCCAAAGCCCCGGCGACCTGGCCGGATGTCGACTGCATACCACTGATGCTCTTGGCAATCTGCTCCGTCGCATTGCGGGCCTGGGTCGCCAGATTCTTCACCTCGTTGGCGACCACCGCGAAGCCCTTGCCCGCCTCGCCCGCGCGGGCGGATTCAATGGTGGCATTGAGCGCCAGGAGATTGATCTGGCCGGTAATGCCGGTGATCACCTCCAGAATATTGCCCATGGCGCTGGCAGCCTCGTTCATCGCCATGGTCGATTTGTCAGCGGCCAGAACCAGATCGAAGGCATCGCCCGTCGTCTCCTTCGAGCGCTGCATGCTGCTGGCGATTTCCTGGACGGAGGCGTTCAACTCCTCCGCCCCGGCGGCAATCGATTCCATCAGCGCACTGACATGTTCCGCCCGCTTGCGGGCCAGCACCTGCGCGGTCACATCGCTGGCGAACTTCACCACCTTGTAGGGCTTGCCGTCGGGATCCAGGATCGGATTGTAGCTGGCCTGGATCCAGACATCCCGCCCCGTCTTGTGGATGCGCCGGAATTCGGCGGCCTGGAACTCACCGCGCCGCAGCTTGTCCCAGAACGCCCGATAGTCCGCACTGTCACGATAGGCCGCATCAACGAAGATGGAGTGGTGGCGACCCTTCACCTCCTCCAGCCTGTAGCCCATGGCGTCCAGGAAGTTCCGGTTCGCGGTTCGAATTGTCCCGTCCAGTTCGAACTCAATCACCGCCTGCGATTTGGCGATGGCATCGAGTTGGCCTTGCATATCGCTCTGGCGCATCTTGCGTTCGGTCACGTCGGTCGCGAATTTCACCACTTTCAGCGGCTTGCCGGATGCATCCAGGATCGGGTTATAGCTCCCCTGAATCCAGACTTCCTGCCCACCCTTGCCGATGCGCTTGTATTCGGCCGCCTGGTAGCTGCCCTGGCGCAACCTGTCCCAGAATCCGCGATATTCCGAACTGTCGCGTTGGGAAGGGTCCACGAAAATGGAATGGTTCCGACCCCGAATTTCGTCCAACCGATATCCCATCAGCGTCAGGAAATTCCCGTTAGCCGTAATGATCGTGCCGTCCAGCGCGAACTCGATCATCGCCTGGGAACGGTCCATGGCGGCGATTTTCCCCATCGCCTCTGCGGCCCGCAGCTTGCGCTCGGTGATGTCGGTGGCGATCTTCACCACTTTCTGGGGCCGGCCAGAAGAATCCAGCACCGGGCTGTAGCAGGCCTGCAACCAGATTTCGCGCCCACTCTTGGCCAAACGCGGATATTCCGCCACCTGGGATTGGCCCCGGCGCAGGCCGTCCCAGAGGCCCTTGTATTCGGCGCTGTCGCGATAATCGGGAGCAACAAAGATCGAATGGTGGCGACCTTTTATCTCGTCCAGCCCATAGCCCATCAAGGAAAGAAACAGATCATTGGCCCGCAGGATTTTGCCCTCCATGTCGAACTCAATGATGGCCTGCGAGCGCTCGAAAGCTGCCAACTGGGCTGCAACCTCAGAACCATGGCCGACGAAACGGAACATACCTGCAATCTCCTGGTCTCGCGCCCGTCCCCCAACACACGTGATGCCAATATAGCCGGGGAATATTAACGCCTGCTAAAATTACGCCGCTACGCTTCATACCTCTTCCGCACTATACCCCGACCGGCATCCGGTCCAACGGCGGACAAAACCTATTCCATGCGCGCGGCTTCCTCCGCGGCGCGGCGCATGGAGCCGGACATATCATTGGCGACGGCGCTTTGCTGCTCCACGGTAACGGATGTGTTGGTGACATGGCCGAGCACTTCTTCCATGGATCCGCGGATCACGGTCAGTGACTGCACCACCCGATCCGTCATGCTTTGCATGCCTTCGATGCTGTCGGAAATGCGCCCGGTCGCGGTCCGGGCCTGATTGGCAAGATTCTTCACCTCGTTGGCGACAACCGCGAACCCGCGGCCCGCCTCGCCCGCCCGGGCCGATTCAATGGTGGCGTTCAGCGCCAACAGGTTGATCTGGCCGGTAATGGTGTCGATCGCCTCCAGCACATGCCCCATGGAGCCGGCCGCCTGAGACAATTGGTCTATCGCATTGCCTGCGTCCACCACCTGGTCGAAGGCGTGGGCGGTCGAATCCTTCGACAGGGCCATGCTGGAAGCAATGTCGCGAACGGACGCATTCAATTGCTGGGCCCCGGCGGCCACCGTCTCCATCAACCTGCCCACATGTTCGGCGCGCTTGCGCGCCAATACCTGGCGGGTGACATCGGAGGCGAACTTCACGACCTTATATGGCTTGCCATCGGGTCCGAGGATCGGATTGTAGCTGGCCTGAATCCAAACTTCCCGCCCATCCTTGCCCAGCCGACGGAACTCGCCCGCTTTGAATTCACCGCGCCGAAGCGCGCCCCAGAATTCCCGATAGGCCGCACCGTCCCGCTCTGCCGCATCGACGAACATGGAATGGTTTCGGCCCTGCACTTCAGCCAGGCCATAGCCCAGGGCGGACAGGAAATTGGCATTGGCCCCCAGGATCACCCCGTCCATATCGAATTCAATCACCGCCTGGGACTTGCCAATGGCGGCGATCTGCCCACCCCAATCGGCTTCCCGGCGCTTTCTGGCCGTGATGTCGGCGGCGAATTTCACCACCCGGAAGGGCCTGCCCTCCTCATCCAGGATCGGGTTATAGGTGGCCTGGATCCAGACATCCCGGCCACCCTTGCCCTGCCTGCGGAACTCTCCCGCCTTGAACTCGCCGTGGCGCAGCGCCTGCCAGAACGCCCTGTAATCCGCGCTGTCACGCTCGCCCGACGCCAGGAACATGGAATGATGCCGGCCCTGCACCTCCGACAGCACATAACCCATCGCCGCAAGGAAATTATCATTCGCTTCCAGAATGGTGCCGTCCAGATCGAATTCGATGACGGCCTGTGATCGACGAATAGCCGCCAACTGGCCGGCCACGGCTGCATCCCGGCGCTTGCGGGCGGTTACATCGGTCGCGAATTTGATGATTTTTACCGGACGTCCGACGGCGTCCAGCACAGGGTTATAGGATGCCTGAATCCAGACGGGCCGGCCGTCTTTCGCGACCCGCCGAAATTCAGCACTCTGAAACGTGCCCCGGCGCAATCCAGTCCAGAATTCCCGATAGGCCTGGGAGTCCCGTTCGCCGGCCGCGACAAAAAGCGCGTGCTTCCTGCCCACCACCTCGTCCAACCGATACCCCATCAGGTCCAGAAAATTGGCATTCGCCGCCAGGATCGTGCCATCCAGATCAAACTCTATGACCGCCTGCGAGCGACCCATGGCCGCGAGTTTGGCCTCCGCCGAAGCACCCTTGGACGTAGCAAACATCGAAAACATCTCTTCTCACCTTGCGCATTTGTTTGCTGCCTCACACCGCGGCACGCGTATTCCCGAATAGAGCAGGGTAATCAATGGTAAAATCCGATTCCGTAGAAATATTACCAAAGATTATCAGATAAACTTTCGCCATCAGTAGCTTGATATATAATGAATTTGTTAAAATTCCGCGAACACCGGAATTCAATTCTTTTCCCCCACGATGCCGGCCTGATCCGTTCTGATACCGAAAGCGGTATTCGACTATTTTGTTTCAACCGGAATGCGATGACGCCGGCCAAGTTACTTGGACCGAGCCATCAGAGACACCTCAAGCCCATATGCACCGTCCCTGCCTGGACGAGCGCAGGTCTCAGGCCCACGCCACACAGGCTTTCGCACCGTGCGATTAGCCCGGTTCCTTCCCACCACCCGTCTTCCCACGCTCGTTTATACGCGGCCCCCGGTGCAACGGATCACCGGCAGGCGACGGTCATTCTGCCGACCACTGAACACCAAGGGCCGACATGCGGACCATACCGACCCTTTGCCGTGGTGACAGGTTGGAACCTGTCTGCATCCGGCTTCAGGTATATCGGGCCATGAACCGCTCCATGGTCGTTGCCAACCAGACCGGGGTTTCCTGCATCGGATAATGGCCAGCATTGGCGCAGATCTCCAATGCGGCATTGGGGTACCAGGCCAGCAGAGTCTGGCGCATCAGATCGGCATTGAGCGCAGGGTCGTGTTCGCCTGCGACCGCCAGGATGGGGGTTGGATTGCCCCTCGCTTCGGCCAGAAAATCCGTCTTGGCCCAGCTGGTCAGATAGTCCCCGAATGCAGCTTGCGTCGTCGTGGCGCGACTGGCCGCGACCATGGCGTCCAGCCAGACAGGCGTCAGCCTGCCGCCGGTAGTATAGTCGATAATGGCCCGCCGCTTCGCATCGTCGGTGATCGCCCCGTGGAACAACGCCCAGCCATCCGCATCGAAAGGTACGCCAGATGCCGGCACGGGAGTCAGCGCCACCACCGATTTTACCCGGCCTGGCACATCGACCATGATCCGCTGCACGGCCATGCCGCCCATGGAATGCCCAACCAGATGGAAACTCTGCCAGCCGAGGCGATCGGCAACCGAGATCGCATCCGCCGCGATTTCCCCCATGGAATGGTCGCCCGCCAGCGCGCGGTTTCTGCCATAGCCGCGATAGTCCAGGAATGCATAGCTGAACCGGTATGTGTCCAGATACGGAATGGTCGGTGCAAAGGCCGTATGATCACCGAACCAGCCGTGACAGACCAGAACCCCTTCCTGCCCGGAACCGATCTGTGTGAAGTCCACCGCCATGAAAACCTCCCCATTTGTTTGTTTTGTAGGGAAAGGCTACGCGATCACCATCGGGAACGGAAGGCCGCCCTTTCAGGTGGTTTCGGAAATCATCAAATCCCGGATGGGGGGCACGAGGCGAAGGCCGAACCCATCCCGCCGGGTCAGGCTTCGACCAGCAGATCGCTGGGGTGATCCACCCGGCGCAGGATCGCCTCGCGCAGCTTGCCCAGCGCCCGGTGTTCGAGTTGGCGCACGCGCTCCTTGGACACGCCCAGGCTGCGCCCAAGTTCCTCCAGCGTCGCCCCTTCGTCACTCAGGCGCCGTTCGCGGATGATGGTCTGTTCCCGCAGGCTGAGTTCCCCCAGCGCGTCCGCCAGCCAGCGCGACCGGGTTTCCGAATCGCGCATGCTGGTCACCACCTCCTCCGGATCGGGCCGTTGATCGGCCAGCAGGTTCTGCCAGCTGTCTTCCGATCCTTCGCCGATGGTGGCGTTAAGCGACTGATCGGAAGCGCCCAGGCGCACTTCCATCATCTCCACGTCGCGCGCATGGACCTTCAATTCCTTGGCGATGTAGCTGCGCCCCTCGGTGGTGAGCTGCCCGCCTGTCGTCTCCTCCGCCAGCTTGGCGCGCAGGCGACGCAGATTGAAGAACAGGGATTTCTGGGCCGCCGTGGTCCCGGTTCGGACGATCGACCAGTTGCGCAGCACATAATCCTGCATGGCCGAACGGATCCACCAGGCGGCATAGGTCGAAAACCGCACGTCCCGGTCCGGCTCGAACCGTGCGGCGGCCTGCATCAACCCGACATTGCCTTCCTGCACCAGATCACCCATCGGCAGACCATAGTTGCGGAACCGCGCGGCGGTCGACACGACCAGCCTGGTATAGGCGCGCACCAACCGATGCAGCGCCCTTTCGTCGCCGTCGTCCCGCCAGCGTCGAGCCAGCTCCTGTTCCTCCTCGCGTTCCAGCAGCTTTTCCCGCATGGACGCGCGGATGAAGGACAGATTGGCCCGCTGTGTCTCAGGATCGTCGATATGTGCCATCACCGATACCCTTCTTGCCCTTGGAACGGGTGGCCATGATCGGCCCATGGTTCCAGCCTTGCTCGAAACGCTCAGGTTTCCCGTGCGGTTTCTTACCGCCTGCTACAGGCACCGGGGAAGCCAAACTGCCTCCTCCCTGCCGCCCTTTCAGCCTGCACCGATTGATACGGAGGCATTCTAACGCCGGATCATCGAAATAGGAAAATTTTTATCCTATTTTTTAGGTCGATTTTAAACCGGCTCACAAACATTTGAAATCCGATGACATTAAACTGTCACTTCACAGCAAAGGAGTTGTACCGAAAGGAGCGTCCGGCCCGATCAGACCGCGATCCGGTCCAACAGATCCCCGCCGGGCGTCAGGCAAAGCGCCATCAGCGGGCCCCCGAAACCGCAGCCGCCATCCAGGGTGATGGTGGCCGGCGTCTCGCGATAGCCACCATGGTCGGGATCATAGCCTCGCAGCACGCGCTGGAAGCCGCCATAGGGTTTCTGGATCGCGGCAAAGCTTTTGCCCGCCCACCACAGCGCGTCATTCTGTCGGTCCAGCGGCTTGGTTTCGTCCAGCCCGGCGCTGACCATCAGAAGCGAGCCCGTATCCGTCACGGCCGCGCGCTTCAGGCCGGAGAACAGCGCGTCATGGCCAGGACGCGACCGCATGCGGTCACGCAGCAGGCCGGTCCACTGCGTCAGCGACTGCACCCCCTGGGCGGCCATGGCGCGCGCCTCCTCAGCGCTGGAATCATAGGCCTGCAGCGTGGCATCCAGCCCGCGCTCCAGCATCCAGCCCAGCACATCCAGCGGCTTGTTGGCGAATTGCAGTTGCAGCAGCTTCTGCCACATCTCTTCCTGCGCGCCGCGCAGATGAACGATATCGGACGGGTCCATATAGGGCGGCATGGCCAGGAACCAGCGCCGGAAGCGGATCAGCTCGGCCACCGTCTCGCGCACCTGCGGCCCAACTCCGACATAGTTTCCCAGATAGACGATACGGTCGCCTTCGCCCACACGATCCATGAAAGCCATATGCAAAGCGCGCAGCCTTGCAGCATCGCCATGCACGGCGCCGACCGCCCATATACGGCGGGCGGCCTTCAGGATGGCGTAGCGTCCTGCCTGGGACTGCAAGGCGGGATCGATGCTCACGCTGGGCTAACCCCTATCTTTGCGCTTTGGCGAACCACACCCAATCCTATACGAAATCAAGAGGCAGGCTGTAAATCCGTGGAAAGGCTGGGATCTGATGGATAATCGCTCCGCCGTACCCGCCGCATGCTCCAAAGCCGACATCCCGGATGCTTCGGCCAGGGCCGGGTGGGTCGGACGCCAGCCTTATTGGGGCCCAGGCGCCCCTTCGGCATACCATGCCACCAGAAGCGCACGTTCTTCCTGTGTCACCCCCGTCATGTTCCCGGGCGGCATGGCGCGGCTGGCACCGGCATTGAGCGCGATCAGCGACGCATGCTGACGAATCTGGGCGGTATTTTCCAGATGAATACCCTTGGGAGCAGCCGCGATGCCGGGCCAGAGCGGCTCGGCGGCATGACACATGCTGCAGCGGCTGAGCACGATCGCTTCCACCTCCTCGAACGCGACCGGCCCGACGGGGGCACCGGTCTCCGCCCGCTCGTCAATCGGCGCTGGCCCCAAACTGCCCAGCCAGATGATGGCGGCGAACCCCACCGCCGCCACAGCCCAGACCCACCAGGGCTTGCCCTTGCCGGCATGCATCAGATTGAAGAAATGCCGGATCGCGAAACCCACGACCAGCAGCAGCGCGATGATGCCCCAGTTCCACTGCGTGCCATAGGCCAGCGGAAAATGGTTCGACACCATCATGAAAACGACCGGCAGCGTCAGATAATTATTATGCACCGAACGCTGCTTGCCACGTGCGCCCCAGACCGGATCGGGCGTTTCACCCGCCAGCAGCGCCTTCACGATTTTGCGCTGGTTGGGGATGATGACCATGGCCACGCTGGCGACCATCAGGGTTCCGATCAACGCGCCGATCTGCAGGAAAGCGCCGCGGCCGGAGAAGATATGGGTATAGCCCCAGGCAGCCAGCACCAGCAGAACGAAGCCCACCAGGGCAAGCGCCCCGTCATGCTTTCCGAGCGGTGATCTGCACAGCGCGTCGTAGACGATCCAGCCCAGCGCCAGCCCGCCGACGGAAATCGCCACCGCCTGCCAATTCTCCAGCGCCAGCACCGCCGGATCGATCAGATACATGTCCGGCTGGCTCCAATACACCACGACCAGAAGCGCAAAGCCGGACAGGAAGGTCATATAGGCCTCCCATTTGAACCAAGTCAGCTCCTTGGGCAGCTCCTTCGGCGCGATCAGGAATTTGCGCATGTGATAGAAGCCGCCGCCATGCACCTGCCACGCCTCTCCACCCACGCCCTCCGGCAATCCAGCATGCTTGCGCAGCGACAGATCCAGATGGATGAAATAGAAGGACGATCCGATCCAGGCGATTCCAGCTATCACATGCAGCCAGCGCAAGGCCGCCCCCGCCCAATCGATCAGCATGGCGTCCCACATCGCGCTTATCCCCTGTTTTTAGTGGCCCGATCCTTGGCGCTTCGCAGTTGCGAAACACCTTGCCATCAAAGCGAAATGCGGGGCGATCCGCAAGTCCGCCCATGCGCTTTGAGGTGGGGTTGGAACGGGTTTCAGTTGGCCAGACGCAGGGCTGCACCCCAGCTGGTGATATCCGTGCGGTCGCCTTTGAAGAACTGTGCCTTGCCCGGGCCGTCCAGCAGGCCATAGACATCGATCCCCAGCACGACGATGGTGCTGTCGATCTTGTAGAAAATGGCGCAGTTCCGGCCCGGCCCGTCACCCTCCGCACCGACCTGATAACAGATGCCCATGCGCGAGCGCCACCAGGTGATCGGCTTGTACTGGGCGCGGTTTCCATTGCCCTCATACTGCCGCAGAGACCCTTTCCCATCCGCCGCGAAATGAACCAACGTCAAGGGCCGGCGCATGGTGAAGCCGGGCAGGAAGCGAATGACCTGATCGGCTTCGATCTGCTCGAATCCGTTACTCAGGAGAAAAGTATCAACATTCAGCGAATGAACGCCCTTGGATTTGGCGATCTGACCCGCCTGGGCCAGCAGCAATGCGATCTGCTTCAGCCGTGATCCATCCTGGTCGGCACTTGCATAACCGGTTGAGATGGAAAAGGTCATGCCCCAAAGCAGCGGCACCAGAAACGCAACCGCCAGCCATGCAGGCCAACGCCCCGGCCTAACCGTGAACATCATCCCTCTCCCCACAGGTCGAAGTGCACTTCACCCGTTCCCCTTGCGGCAGAGATTAGCCGCCTCTTTCTATCCGGTATAGGGGGATTAGGTACGACGGTCAGGTCATTCCATCACGGCGGCGGCGGCCCAGCGCTCCTCGCCCGTGCGGTCACCCTTCAGGAAGGAGATGGCGGTGGGCCCAACGACCAGCCCCGGCGGGTTGATCAGGAAAGCGATCTGCAAACTCTCGAAACGGTAGAACTGCAGGCAGATTCGTGACGGGCGGGTACCCGGCTGAGCCAGTTCCAGACAGATGCCATCGGGGGTACGCCACCAGGAGAAATCACGCAGCCACCCTTCCTGCTGCCCGGTGGAGTAAGAGCGGAACCGCCCGGTTCCGTCCGCTTCGAAATAGATCAGCTGGAACGGCCGCCGCAGCGTCCAGCCCATCACGGCCCGGCCGATGAAGTCGGACGGCACAGCGGTGAAACCGCGCTCGATCAGGAAGGCATCCACCATGCGCGGATGGATGCCCGGCTTCTGGGCCAGCCTCTTGGCCTCCACGATATAGGCTGCGGCGAATTGTTCCTTGGCATTGGCCTGGGTCTGGGCCGTGGCCGGCCCCGGCGCCACCGCCGCGATCAGCAGCAGCAGGCGGAAAGCAGGAAGGAGCCCTCGCCATCCAGCCGCGTGGCCGCGCCGGTCACCACCACCAAACCTGCCCCCGACACCGTCCATTCTCTCCCGCCCGCAACCCTTGCTGCCGGTTGCTTCCGACAGGATTAAGCACTTTCCTGTCTAGACCCCTATGACGCCGGTCACAGATGCGCAAGCATGGAAATGTCGCATTGCCACTGGTCATACCGGGATACAGCTCCTCCGGAGACAGCCTTGACGCACGCGGCAAGGCTACCCACATCACATGTGTGTCCGGGGACCGCCGCCGATGATCGGGACGGCCCGGGACGAGGCCCTTGCTTCCAATGGAGAAGGAAAGCCGCTGATGTCGCTGTTCGACCACCCGCTTCTGCTCGGCTTTGAACATTTCGAGCGCACGCTGGAACGCGTGGCGAAGCTGTCGCCGGAGGGCTATCCACCCTACAATATCGAGCGTCTGGCTGCGGATCGGCTGCGAATCACGCTTGCCGTCGCCGGATTCTCCGAGGAGGAACTGTCGGTGCAGATTGCCGATGGCCAGTTGGTGGTGCGCGGCAAACAGGAACCGGAAATGCGCGAGCGCATCTTCCTGCACCGCGGTATCGCCGGACGCCAGTTCCAGCGAACCTTCGTTCTGGCCGATGGAATCGAAATCGGCAGCGCGACGCTGGAGCGGGGGCTTCTGCATATCGAGTTGGAACGACCGGTGATGGAACCCGATACCCGGACCATCCCCATCCGTCGCGCCGACCGGGTTCGAAACCCGAACGAGGCGTCGAGCCTCGACATTGAGGAAAAGGCCTGACCCGAGGGTTCTGGCCCAAGCCGTTCCGCCGCGCAGGCGGGGAACAACGACAAGCCGCTTCTGCCTGTCGGAAGGAGAAGGAGAGCAAAGATGAGCAATAAGATTTTCGACCAAACCAATCCCGCCGATACCGGGCCGGACGCCGCCAGCCAGGCACGCGCCATGACCCCGGTCGATTTCGCATCCCTGGGACTGGGCGCGGTCGCCTATGTCCGGCCGATCCAGCTGCCCGATGGCAGCCAGGGCCTTCGTATCAATGATGCCATGGGCCGCCCGCTGGCGGTTGCAGCATCGGTGATCGCGGCCGTGGAAATGGCGGAAGCGGCCGATCTGGCCCTGGTCAATCTGCAGTAATCCTGCCTGTCCGGCCCATGCATGCCGAGACAAAAAAAGGGGCCCGGAGGCATTGCCGCCGGGCCCTTAGTTTTGCGGGTAGGACTGTTATCGTTCGCAGCCAGCGCCTTACAGCGTCTGGGAACCGCGACCGAATTCCGGATACGCCTCCATGCCGAGGTCGGCCTTGTCCAGGCCCATGACCTCCGCTTCCTCGTCCACGCGGATGCCAATCGTGTATTTCAGGATGGCCCACAGAACGAAGGAGACGACGAAGACGAACACACCGATCGACACGATGCCGATGATCTGCGT
>Ga0209066_10002542_pt1 | contig 22049 bp, 20 predicted proteins | sample All_14_2_FD_187198 | JGI IMG/M metagenome (GOLD analysis project Ga0209066, IMG submission 187198) | Freshwater microbial communities in response to fracking from Pennsylvania, USA - Allegheny Zone_MetaG_DW_15 (SPAdes) (version 2) ... | reverse complement strand
GTTGAAGGTCCTGAATACTTTCTTTGCTCAGGTCGGTCGGTATGATACCTTGGTTCAATTTGGTAAGGAGCTCTTCTAGCACAGGAATTTTATCTTTTGCTTTTTGGTCAAACTTTGCATCTTTTTGTACCTTTGGAAGGTGTTTTTCGATTGTCTGGATATCAGCAAGGATGAGCTCGGTTGTAATTGTCTCCATGTCTCGCTGTGGGTCAATCGAGTTTTCGACATGGAGGATATCATCATTATTGAACGCTCGAACGACATGTACGATTGCATCACATTCGCGGATGTTAGCGAGGAATTTGTTACCCAGACCTTCGCCGGTACTTGCACCCGCGACGAGCCCGGCGATATCCACGAATGTCACCGTTGCAGGGATGACCTTTTCAGCTAAATACATAGTTTGCAGCACAGCAAGCCGTTCGTCAGGAACAGGAACGATACCAGTGTTCGGCTCAATCGTCGCAAAAGGGTAGTTGGCGGCCAGGATTTCATTATTAGTCAGTGCATTAAAAAGCGTCGACTTCCCGACGTTTGGCATACCGACGATTCCGATAGATAAACTCATCCCTCCATCATATCCTAACAGAGGTGGTTTTAGCAACAGCGCAATACTATGATTAGAGATTATGGTTAAAGTTCGGTATAATGAATTCCATGCATGCATGGTACACCTTAAACAAAGAAGAACTATACAAAATTTTAGAAACAAGCGAGGATGGGCTTCAGCAGAGTGAGGCTTCAAAACGACTCGCTGAATACGGACGAAATGAACTATCGGTAACGAACCGATCGTTTTGGAAAAAACTAATTGAGCCATTTCAGAGCATTTTCGTCGTTGTTCTGGTCGTGGCAGCCATTATTACATTCTTTACCAAAGAGGCACTGGGTACATACATTATTATTGCCGTGTTGATTGTCAATGCGCTTATTTTTTATGTTCAAGAATATATGACGGGACGCGTGCTCAGGGCACTTCGCCGAACAGCAGAATCACAGGTAACGGTCATCAGGGGCGGAAGACAAGAGGAAGTATCGGTGCTGAATATTGTGCCAGGTGACGTACTGCTTTTGTCTGAAGGTCAACAAGTCCCGGCTGACGTGCGTGTGCTTCACGACGATAATGTACAGGTTGACGAATCGGCACTTACTGGTGAGTCGCTTCCTCTAGAGAAGTCTTCTGGTGTTGTTGCCAAGGACACTCCTTTATACGGAAGGCACAATATGATGTTCCGCGGAACCTATGTCGTTGCAGGAACAGCAACGGTGTTAGTTGTTGAAACAGGTATGCAGACCGAGTTTGGTGCGATTGCCCACTTGGCGGCAAGCCGTGACGTAAAGAGTCCATTGCAACAAAAGATTGATCAAACAGTAGGGTTGCTTATTCGTGCTACGGCGGTTGTTTCAATCGTCGTATTCTTGCTTGCTTTGGTGCGTGATATTGATCTGGCAACTGCGTTCGTATTTGCAACAGCGGTTGCAGTATCAATGGTCCCTGAAGGCCTGCCGATTGCATTAACAGTGACGATTGTGTTTGGGATGCGCCGCATGGCAAAAAAGAAGGCGCTGGTGCGATCATTTCGTGCTATCGAAGACACTGGTCTCATAACGACTATTGCAACCGATAAAACCGGAACACTTACTAAAAATAAGCTGAGTGTTACAGACGTCTGGCAGCTGAATGAGGCGGTGCCAGTATTGCCAGCGCTTGCTCATGCGGCAGGAGATGCAGAGAGTGCGGTCGACCCGCTCGACAAGGCTTTTTTGGAATTTGTCGATAAAAGTAATCATAAAAACGCTGGGACACTTGCGGTGACGTATCCGTTTAAACAAGAACTGAGCATGAGCGGAGCAGCATGGAGCGACGATGGCAAAACGACGATCAGTATAAAGGGTGCTCCCGAACATATATTACATCTTGCCAAGTTATCAAAAGAAGATCACCATGCTGCTGAAAGTAAGTTGCACCAGTATGCATCCAAAGGTTATCGTGTCATTGCAGTTGCGACGATTGACGTGTCCGACGCTCCGGAGGAGCTTGATGATGCGATTAAAAAGTCAGTGCGCTTTGTCGGCTTTGTTGCATGTGCCGACGAACTTCGTCCAGAGGCAAAGGGAGCGATCAAGGCTGCGCAGAACGCAGGCATAACGGTCAGGTTAATCACAGGAGACCACTACGAGACTGCGTTTAATATTGCGCAGACTCTGGGTATCGCTAAGGACCGATCGCAGGTTATATCCGGTCAAGACTTACCTCAAGATGATGCACTGTTAGCGCAGATTGTTCGTGACAAAACGGTATTTGCACGAGTACTGCCAAATGATAAATACCGAATACTAAAGTCACTTCAGGCGTCTGAAATTGTAGCGATGACTGGTGATGGCGTGAACGACGTCCCAGCGATTTCAAATGCACATATCGGCATTGCAATGGGGTCGGGAAGCGATATCGCAAAAGATGCAAGTGACATGGTACTCCTTGATAATAACTTTGCAACCGTTATTCGTAGCATCGAAGAGGGTCGCGTGGTCTACAACAACGTTCGGCGAATGCTGGGGTACCTATTGTCGGCTACCTTGGGATCGGTCTGTCTATTAATCGCATCCTTGCTCATTGGTATTCCGTTGCCACTAACGGCAGTTATGATTCTTTGGATGAACCTCGTCACCGACACGTCGGTAGTGATTCCACTTGGACTCGAGAATCCTGAAGGTGATGAAATGAAGCACCGACCTCGCAAACCAAACGAAAAGCTACTGAACGCTACCTACCTAGTCCGAATCTTACTTGTCGCGTTGAGCATGTGTGTCCTTACGATCGGTACCTACATGTACTTCCTTGATTACGGACAACTGTATGCATCGACGATTGCCTTCATGGTGCTCATTGCGCTTCACTGGGCGAACGCCGTAAGCGCACGTAGTATCTCGGCTTCAGTGTTCCAGCTTAACCGTAAACCAAACGTAGCCCTTGTCATCGGTATTGGATTCGCCTTTATTATGCAGATGCTTGTCATGTTTGGTCCTCTGGGTGCACTCTTTAACATTCAGGCGGTTGCGCTCATGGATCTGATTATCCCTGTTGTCGCAAGTATTACAATCTTGATTCTTGTAACAGAAATCCACAAAGCATTTGTCAGGTTATCTCAGCAGCGACGAAGCACCAAAACACAGTCAGTATACTAGCTCTCTGTGGGAGTGCTTATTGTTGCGGACAGTAAGCAGTTGACCAGGCGGTGCCCGTTCCTGCGTAAGCTGTTCCTGTCACGACATTTTCTCGTGATGCGGTTTGGGGATTGTAGTACCAGACCTGGAGACCGGTAATATTTGAACCGTCAATAAGTGATTGCTGATCATTGACACCATTTGTTGGCGTTGAGCTGTGACATTTAAGTACAAGAATTTTTGCACTGCTGGACGCAGATAATACGTTTTGAGGCATCGCCGACGGACCGGACGGAGCGTAGTAAACGTCACTGGCTAGAACGACATACCACGGTTCGGTTGGGTCTGCGGAAAGGTCTGTATCAGTGACCGGGTAGGTGGACGTGAGTGCATTATAGGTGGACGCTTTATCAATTACCGAGTCCGCACGGGCCTTGATACTTACTTCGTTCGCTCGGTTTGTAATGCCAGAATATGACACAATGACAATAGCAGCGAGAATACCAATGACGACAATGACGATAAGCAGTTCAACGATTGTAAAACCACTTTGTTTTTGTTTGGTATGTACTGTTGTGTTCATTGATATTTTGCCCGCCTCGTTTTTTCTACTATAACATAGCGGTATGGTAGTACGACAAGCTATGCGAGATGTGAGTTGTATTCGCATAAGCGGTATCTTATACTCAGGGCATACATATGCAGTTATTATTATCAACGCGCAAACTTTAAAACGAGAAATATCCTTATGAGTAAAAAGAAGACAGCAATAATCTCTACCGCCGCAGGAATACTGTTACTAGCCATTGGTGTTGCGCTGGGCTATGTTTTATTTGGCAATAAGGCTGATGCAAATGGTGATACTGGATTGAGCGACGTGTCGGCTACTGTCTGTGACTCCGATATCGTCTCTCTGTATAACCAAGCAGCGCGCTACGAAATACGCGGTAATGCAGATCAGCCAACAATCGACGAAACGGGCCTGAAAACGCTCTCTGACGAGATTGTTGGAAAAGATGGCTACCAAGAAGACCCAACCTGTCAGACTATTTTATTCTGGACCGCGGTAAACGCAAAAAACTATGATGCGGCGAAGACGGCGTACGAAGCAATCAAGGCACTGCACGCGGATGGACGCTTCGCTAATACAAACTTACGCACAACGACCGCTTTGTTTGAGTACGAGTCAGTTCTCGACACAGTATCACCAGACTATGGTAGTCGTGAGGAAAGTGCCGGTGGTCTCTAGAATCGTTATTATCGCTGCCTTGCTTGGTAGTTTACTTCTTTCATCAATTGCGATTGCTCCGAAGACTAACGCTGGAGTAGGGCCCGGTGGGGATGGAAGCGGGGGGAGCGAGGACTGTGATGGGTCTGGAATTGATGGATGTCCTTGGACTTCTAACGGACATGGATGGCGAGAAATCCGAGTTGACGCATCGAATGCCCCTGTAGGTAATGGATATTGGGCGACCGCAAATCCAACTTGTAAGGCGGAAGGTGCGACGCATGTCATTGCTTATCTCGTATTCACGGGCGAAGGAAATCAAGAAAACGCATTTATTTACGAGTTTCCTAGACACTGGGGAGGATGGTATAACTACAATGGTAACCTCAGTGTTAGTGAAGCCGAACGGCGTTTTGGCCTTGTCCCTGCAGGAGAACGTCGCGGGTACACATTCGGTGATAATGTCGGGTGGTTTTGTTATTCGGAATACAACTATGACCTCGTACCTTCGATATCAGTAGGCTCGACAGCTGAAGCCGGAACCACAACGCAGCCAGCGGGGAGCGTGACGAACTCTGGTTCTACTGCCACTCCGAGTACGATTCAGTGGCAGGTGGCGACGTTTTATCTAGATCCAGGCGTATCAACCATTCCAAGATCGTCTGGTGGTGCAAGCAGCGAGGCTCCATCGACGTACTATAATACCAGCGGTGCGCAGGGTCTTACGGTCACGACACACCGTACCGGCCAAAAGTTTCAAAGCAGTTCATCTGGTGCACAGTCGGTCGGGATTCCTGGTCAGCAGGTAGGTGACTTACGGGTTGGATCTAGGGTATGTTATACGCTTTCGGTTCAGCAGCGTCGTCATGATAGCAGCCAGTGGCGACATAGCGCCCCAACATGCGCCATGATTGTCAAAAAGCCAAAAGTCCAAGTATGGGGTGGCGATTTATCGGTTGGCAAGGCCTTTGTTGGTCAGTCAGCAGGTGGAACATCAGATATCATTACCAGTCGCTCAACTCGCACACTTGGTGGCCAAGCACGAACGTTTGGGAGTTGGGGAGAATACGGGGTTCGTGCCAGCGGACAGATTACTGGGTTTGGTGCAGGATCTGCGTACTCGGGCGGGCTTGTCTCGGCTACCATCTGTGGTGCAAATCTTTTGACCTTTAGCAATACTAACCGTGCCTCATGTACTGCATCTCAGCGGCTGGGCTATTACAGTAACGCCAAGTCGATTCCAAGTGTTGCTGCTGCATTCCCCGTGAACAGCTCGACGCCCGAGTTTAGTTCGCTTGCCGACGCGTCACTCCGCCGGGTAGAAAAAGCGACGGCTAATATCACGTTATCGGGTGCGACCATTGCGCGTGGTGACTGGTTGGTGATTAACGCTGAGGGCCGAACGGTGACCATTGATGGCGACATACAGTATACGAGTGAAGCATTAGGTACTGTTAACGATATTCCACAATTAATCATCATCGCCGATAGGATTAATATTACACAAAGGGTAACGCGTGTCGACGCGTGGTTGGTTGCAAGCGGTACAAACGGGGTTATTAACACGTGCTCAGATGTAGCAGCACTGACCGCCCAGGTATGTAACGATCAATTAGTCGTCAATGGGCCAGTCATGGCAAAATCACTGCTTCTTCGCCGAACGTACGGTGCTGATACGTCGGTGAGTGCCGCGCAGTCTGCCGAAGTGTTTAATTTGCGACCAGACGCATATCTCTGGTCAATTTCGCGCGCGCAAGCCGCGAACCGTATTCAATCTGTCTATACACGCGAGTTACCCCCACGGTTCTAATTGATCATAAATTGTATTCGCATAAGCGCTATACTATACTTTAGGAATAAGGAAATACACATCGCATGGCTATTACCGTAGATCGCAAAAAAATAATCATCACCATCATAATCACAGTGTTGTTTGTGACGGCTGCGGGTGTCTACGCGTTTAGCACTGGTATTTTCACGCCGTCTAGCTCCGAAGAGAATGAGCAAGTTGGCGAGAAGCCAGATGTTTCGACAGGGACTGCATACAAAGAAGTTCTCAAGGAAAAGCAGGACGAGGTGAACGTCCTGGTTGCTGCTGGTGGCGAGAAATCAGTACAGCAAGCCGAAGAAATTATTGAGCAAGAAGTACAAGCAGCGACCGAGAGTGGCAACGTTGCATACTTGGTTGATGCTCAGCTTGCAAAGGCCGGGTTACTGATCCAAACTGGTCGTGCGCAGGAGGCGCTTGATACAATTCTGTTGACACTCGAAAGCGATTATCAGGGTGACGAAGCATACATTTATCTTATCTATGCACAGATAAGCTGGGCCTACAAAGAGTTAGATAACCTTGCTAAATCCGAAGAATATCTCGACAAAATCCCTGGTGGAGGATGGGATTAATATGACTCATCTTAGGAATATCGTTTTGCTGTTCGTTTTGGGAACAACGCTTGCCGTCGCGGCCATTGTCGTTACACCGCGCTCCGCGTCGGCTGCGGCTGGATCGGGTGGAGGTGGCGGATCGAGTGGTTGTTCAACCTTTAACTACAGTACTTGCTTTGGGGCGGTATGGCGGTATTATCGAACAACCTCTAACTCGTACCCTATCAAAAACGTCGGTGCAGGGTACACGTACGTTCAGAACTGTGCGTCAACGGGTGGATTTTTTGCATATGTTTTGCCCCATCGAAACTTTCCAAACGATCCAGGTCAAGTACGGTCATGGCAGATTGGTCCAGTTGATGGCGAGAGTGGTAACAGAAGCGAATTCTTTGGTGGCTGGACGAGATATCGGGTCTACAGCAACCCATCTGATCCAATACCTACCAATCCAAGTCCGGGTGATTATAGTTGGTATTCGGTCGAAAAAGCATTTGCCCAGACTCGAAGCCTTGGCCAAAATGGGGGATATAGCTGGAACGGATCTAGCACACTGGGCTGGTTCTGCTATAGGGGGCTAGACTACAACCTTAACCCTGCTATTACGGGAACGCCGTCAAGTAGCGAGGGCGGATCATCGGTTAACCTCAGTCCATCGGTTAATAATACCGGGTCAACGACAAGCTCTACTGCCCAGTGGCAAGTTAATACGTTTACGATTAACCCGGGCCGCCCGGTACCTGGTGGCGGCACCAGCGGAACCGCACCGGCCGCATTCTATGGGAATGGTGCAACCCTTATTTCAGGCGGAAGCGGCAGTCGATCGTTTCCTCGCAATACGACAGCAGTTAATGTGCCTCAGCAACAGATAGGCGAATATATAGTAGGAACCAGGATATGCTATGCGCTGTCGGTTCAGCCTGTTTCACACACAAGTAACCAGTGGCGACACAGCACCCCCTTCTGTGTCATTATCGCAAAGAAGCCAAAAGTTCAAGTGCATGGTGGTGACGTATCGGTTGGAAAAACGTTTGTCGGAGAGACTGCTTCGGGACCTCGACGGATTGTCGCAAGCACGACAACCAAACGCATTGGCGCGGAAATGAGGACATTTGGCAGCTGGTCGGAGTATAGTGCCCGTGCAAGTGGCCAGATTACCGGACTTGGGACAGGATCGGCGTATAACGGCGGTCTGCTGAACGCAACAACTTGCGGGGCGAACTTGCTCACGTTTAGTAATACCAATGGATCTTCATGTACCGCGAGTCCAAATCTTGGGTCGTACGTGAGCGGAAAGTCTATTCCTAGCGTTGTGACCGCATTCCCAACCAGTGCTTCAACGCCAGTGTTTAGTTCTCTTGCTGATGCTGCACTACGCCGCGTCGAAGTTGCAAACAGTGACGTTGCTATTGCTGGCGGGACGGTTCAAAGAGGTGACTGGCTCGTTCTTAACGCCGAAGGTAGGACAGTGACGATTACTGGTAATATTTTATACACCGGTGACACGCTTCAGTACATTACTGACATCCCCCAGGTTGTCATTATTGCTAATAGGATCAATATAATCGACACGGTCACGCAAGTTGATGCATGGCTTGTTGCGACGGGTACAAACGGTGTCATTAACACGTGTTCAAACCAGTCGAGCCTTAATGCGGGGGTCTGTGATGACCCGCTGCTTGTCAATGGTCCAGTCATGGCAAAATCATTATTGCTGCGCAGGACTGCCGGGTCTGGAATTGGCGGAAGTACGGGCGAGCCAGCCGAAGTATTTAATCTTCGCCCTGACGCATATTTATGGTCAATCGCACGCGCTCAGTCTGCTAATCGCGCGCAGTCGGTCTACATTCGTGAACTACCGCCTCGTTTTTAGATAAAACACCTTGCTTTTACCGCTTACGCTTCTGTATAATGAAGGCAATATGGCAATTATAAAAGGCGTGGGCGACTTCTTTGCCTTAGACATTGGGACAAACGCTGTACGAGTGGTACAGTTAGCTCCCTCTGGTAATGGATGGGCGCTACAACATTTTGGCTATGCGCCTGTCGATGAAAAGACAGCGAGCAGTACAAGCCCTGAAAGCATTCGCAAATTAGGCGAAATTATCATGACGGCCGTTGGCCAGAGTGGTATTAAATCAAAAAATGTCGTTGTAGGACTTCCGTCTGGAAAGACGTTTACCACTGTTATTGAAATGCCCTCAATGCCTGAGAGCGAGCTCAAGAATACGATTAAGTATCAGGTCGACCAGTACATTCCAATGGCTGTTACCGAAGCAAAAGTAGACTGGGCGCTCCTCGGCACATCACTACACGACCCAAAACAAATTGAAGTTTTAATTGCGAGCACAGCAAACACCTACGCTGAAGAACGGCTTGAGTTTATCGAAGGGCTAGGGCTAAATGTTATAGCCGCCGAACCAGATCAGCTAGCGATGGTTCGATCGTTGCTTCCTGCTGGAATTCAGGATGCTCGTCTAATCATTGATATGGGAGAACAGTCGACTGATCTTGCAATTACGTTTGGTGATAGCCCTCGATTGGTCCGCACAATACCGACAGGAGTAAAATCACTGATAAAAGCGGCCGTTCAGAACTTGAACGTACAAGAAGACCAGGCGCGACAGTTTATTCTTAAGTTTGGACTTGCGCCCGATAGGCTAGAGGGTCAAGTGTACCGTGCGATTGAGTCCACGCTTGATGCGTTCGCGAGCGAACTGACTAAGTCGGTCAAATTCTTCCAGACGCGCTACCCAAATACACCGGTCGGCGGTATCATGCTTTCTGGCTTCGCCGCGGTAGTGCCTCAGTTTGGCGACTACGTCACTGCTAAGACGGGCGTAGCCTCTGCACTCGCCAATCCATGGCAACGAGTTCGCGTATCTCAAGCAGACCAGCAACAGCTCATGCCAGTTGCATCCGAATTTGCAACAGTCATCGGACTTGCGCAGCGGAGTAACGAACTGTGATTGAAATTAACCTCATTCCGGATGTAAAGCAAGAGCTTATAAAAGCTCAGCGTGTTCGTGCTGCGGTTATCTCAGTTTCGATTATTGTCAGTATTGTCGCGGTTGCTGTTGTAGCAGTGCTGAGCATGTATGTTTTTGCGTTTCAAACAGTTCGACAAAGCAACGCTGACAAAGCAATCGAGACCGGATACAAAACCCTTCAGGATAACGAAGATCTATCAAAAGTGCTTACGATCCAGAATCAGCTCACCAAGATATCCACACTCAACGACGCAAAAAGCATTAATTCGCGCGTATATGACCTTTTGGCAAACATAATCCCACCCGCGCCTAACCAGATTAAAATCTCCGAGCTAACGGTTGATAACCTTAACACGAGTATTACGATTCAGGGTCAGGCAGTAAACAGCTATCAGGCGCTTGAAGTATTTAAAAAGACAGTCTCTGGCACAATGATTGAATTTGCTGATGGTGATGGTACTGCAAAAATACCAGCTGCAAGTGAAATTAGCACTACCGATGTTAACTACGGCGAGGACTCAACAAACACGAAGGTACTACGTTTTACCTTGACGTTCAAATATCCCCCTGAGCTGCTTGCTCCCGCGACTAAGAACCTAATCATTGTTCCAGCCGAAAAGGGTAACGCAACAGACTCGTATCTGGCGCTTCCGCAGAGCCTATTTGAAAATCGTGCACGAGATTTGGAGGCAGGAAATGAATAAAGACGCAGCATTACGAAAGCGAACGCAGATTGCCAAAGCTAATCGAACGATGTTCCTGTGGATTGCTGGCGCATCGGCCCTGGTTGGATTTGCCGCTGTCGCCTCAATATTCCTCGCGCAGAAGCTTTTCTTTAACGAAAAGATTCTTGCCGAGAAGCAGAATACAATCACGATTCTTGAACACAATAATTCGGTAGTTGAAGATCTAGAGTCAGAAGTCCGTGTGCTTGATACAAACGAAGCACTTGCATCCGCCAAGGCTCAGGATAGCGATCAAGCAATTCAGGTTATTCTCGACGCATTACCATCAGAAGCGAACTCACCCGCACTTGGTGCATCGCTCCAGACTAAGCTACTGGCTGGAATTGAGATTGAATCCTTACAAGTTGATCCAGTCGTTGGCGTGGAATCATTAGGTGGAGACGCGGTCGAAGGAACGGTTATTGAAGGCGATGTTTCGGCAGCAATTACCTTCCGATTTACGGTTAACGGCAACCAAGAAGCCTTTCGCTCAATTCTCTCGAACCTTGAGCGCTCGATACGAACTATTGCTATCTCATCAGTACGTATCACCAGCGGTGAGAGCGCGGACACAATGACCGTCGAAGCGCGTGCGTTCTACGAACCGTCTAAAACAATCGAACTTCAGGATAAGGTGGTAGTGCCATGAAACGAACCGAACTTGCAATGATTGTCTTTATCGCATCAGTCAGTATTTTGGTTGCCTACTTTTTAGCGCAGAGTGTCCTCGGTAGTCAAGTGAACGAGAGCGTGAAAGTAAAAACGATTGAAAAGATAGATAGCAACTTCCAGCAGCCAGACGAATCTATTTTTAATAGTGAAGCGATTAATCCTGCAGTCGAGGTTCAAATTAACGATACCGATGCAGAGTAGGGGGAGACGTGCCGCTTCTTACTGATGACATCCAAGATAAGCTGACAAAACTTCTTGTCGAAGAAGGGTTGGTAGCTCAGGATGTGCTCGCTGCAGCACAAGCTGAATCCGTACAGGCGAAGAAGCCACTTTTTACATACCTATCCGAACAGCAAGTTGTTGACGACGAACTGCTGACACACGCCATTGCACAGGTGTCAGGCGTTCCATACGTAAACCTTACTAATAGCCTTATCGATCAGAGCATCCTTAATCTTTTGCCCGAAGATATCGCCGAACGGTTTATGGCAGTGCCTCTTGCTGAAGTTCAAAACCGTCTTGCTGTGGCGATGATTGACGCTAATAACGTTCAAGCGGTTGACTATCTCTCTAATCGCATTCAACGGCCGCTCAAAGTCTTTATGGCGTCGGAAGCGGGCGTTCGTCACGTTATCGATCAGTATCGCACCGATCTTTCCAGTGTCGATAAAGCGGCTGAGGTCAGTCAAGAAGAGGCCAAGGCTGACGAAGCAAACGAAGTTAAGACAATCGTCGAAGATTCACCAATCTCGCAAGCACTCAGTAAAATCCTAGAATACGCCGTTAAAACACGCGCGAGTGATATTCATGTTGAGCCACTCGAGAACGCACTCAAGATTCGTTGCCGAGTTGATGGTGTGCTGCGTGAAATCATGCAGCTCCCAAAAAGCATCGAGCCAGCACTGGTGAGCCGCGTCAAGATTCTATCTAACCTTAAGATCGACGAGCACCGCGTGCCACAGGACGGGCAGTTTGCCGTAAAGGTATCTGGCAAAGAAGTCGACCTTCGTATCGCAATTAGCCCAGTTGTATGGGGTGAACAGATTGTTATTCGTCTTTTGGACAAATCCGGTAACTCGTTTGATCTTGAACAAATGGGGTATGCAGGACGTGGTCTTCGGGCGATACGACACGGAGTTAAACGGCCTAACGGAATGGTGTTGACATCAGGTCCAACCGGTAGCGGTAAATCGACGAGTCTATACGCGCTCATTAAAGAAATCAAGGATGACAGTGTCAATATTGTGACACTTGAAGATCCAGTAGAGTACAAGATGCAGGGTGTGAACCAAATTCAGGTTAATGCCGAAGTAGGGCTCACATTTGCGACAGGGCTTCGCTCAATCCTTCGTCAGGACCCTGACGTCGTGATGGTAGGTGAGATTCGTGATGGCGAAACTGCCAATCTAGCAGTCCAGGCTGCACTGACGGGGCACCTTGTATTCAGTACGCTCCACACGAACAGTGCTGCGGGTGTGTTGCCTCGACTACTCGACATGGGCATCGAACCATTCCTTATCGCTAGTACCGTGAATACAATTATCGGTCAGCGCCTTGTTCGTCGTGTCTCACCAAAGCGTGAAACCTATCAGTCAAATCCAATCGAAACCCAGAACATTTTAGCGACTATCGGCCATTTGTTACCAAAAACCCAAGCCGATGTCGCACGCGTTTCGCAAGATTTAGGATACAAAGACTTGCCCCTGGCTGGCCAAAGCGCTTATACTTTAGTAAGAGGAATCGATACACCTCAAACGCCTCATGGGTATAGTGGTCGAGCTGGACTTTACGAAGTAATGGACGTAAATACAGACGTCCAGGACCTGATCATCAAGCGATCAACAAGTTCAGAAATACAGCGACTCGCAGTTGCCCAAGGCATGATTACCATGCGACAAGACGGCTATCTCAAGGCGCTCCAGGGTTTGACGACTATCGAAGAAGTAAATCGTGTCACGTCGGATACGGCATAAAGTAAGGTGGAAAATATATGAACAACCAACAGTTAAGAATCGAAGTGCTCCTAGAAGAAGTAGTCCGTAAACGGGCGTCTGACCTTCATATTCAAGTCGGGCTTCCTCCGATGCTTCGTATCGATGGTTCACTGACACCTGTTCTTGGGTTTAACCCTCTTGACGAACCTTCTGTTGAAACACTTATTTTTGCTATTTTGGATCAAGATCAGCGCCAGATTCTTTTAAAAGACAAAGAGTTTGACTTTAGCTTCGCGTTTGGAACACTTGGACGATTCCGTGTTAACGCCTATCACGAACGTGGTAACTTGGCAGCAGCACTTCGACTTATTCCGAACGAGATAAAATCAGTGACCGAGCTAGGTCTTCCGAACGTCGTTATGAACTTTGCAGATTTCCCTAGGGGACTCGTGTTGATTACGGGCCCAACTGGTAGCGGTAAATCAACAACGCTTGCGGCACTCGTCGACAAGATTAACACCGAGCGCGCACAGCACATTATTACTATCGAAGACCCAATCGAATTTACGCACAAATCAAAAAAATCAGTTGTCGTTCAGCGTGAAGTTCACTACGATACCTATAGTTTTTCGGCCGCGCTTCGCTCAAGCCTTCGTCAGGACCCTGACGTCGTGTTGATTGGTGAGATGCGTGATCTTGAAACGATCAGTGCTGCTATTACAATCGCAGAGACGGGTCACTTGGTCTTTGCAACACTCCACACCAATAGTGCTGCGCAGTCAATCGATCGTATGATTGACGTCTTCCCGCCGCATCAGCAGCCTCAGATTCGTGCACAGCTATCGAATATTTTGATGGCGATTTGTTCACAACGTCTCGTGCCAACGATCGGTGGTGGGAGAGTCGCGGCATCTGAAATCCTGGTTGCAAACTCGGCCGTTCGTAACATTATCCGTGAAGGTAAAGCGCACCAGCTTGATGCGGTCATCCAAACTGGCGCTGACCAGGGAATGCAGACGATGGATAGGACACTCGCATCGCTTGTGCAGGCGGGAACAATCACGTATGATCACGGTCGTGAATTTGCGATTGATCTTGTTGAGTTTGAAAGGTTGATACGGGGATAATTATTCGTGAAAAAGTTTAGCTATGAGGCACGAGACCAGGCGTCCAATAAGGTTGTTAAAGCCAGCCTTCAGGCAGAGTCTGAACATGCTGCCGCAAAGCTATTAATCAAGCAGGGATTTGTTCCGCTTAATATCCAAGAGCAAATTGGTGACGGTTCATTTATGGAGCGACTCACTGGTCGAATCACGACCAAAGATCGCGTTGTGTTTACTCGTCAGCTTGCGACATTGATTGGCGCAGGACTGCCGCTCGCACAAAGCCTCCATACAGTGTTAGAGCAGACTCAAAATAAACAATTTCAGTCGATTATCCAGGATGTCACAAGTTCGGTTGAAGGCGGTAAATCACTCTCGGAGTCGTTCAAAGTATATCCAAAGATTTTTGATAACGTGTTTATCTCGCTGATTGAAGCAGGTGAGCTGTCTGGAACGTTGGATGCTGCACTTCAGCGCGTTGCAAACCAGCAGGAAAAGGATGCCGCAACGGTGAGTAAGATTCGAGGAGCCCTGACCTATCCTTTGATTGTGCTCGTCGTTATCCTTTTGGTTCTTGGATTCATGCTCTTTACCGTCGTGCCTCAGGTTGAACGCCTGTATAGTGATCTCAAAAAAGAGCTTCCACCACTGACGCAACTAATGGTATCGACGGCAGATTTCGTGACGAATTACTGGTGGATTGTGGTCATTGCTCTCGGTGCAGGGGTATTCTTCTTCGTGCAGTACCTTAAAACCGAACGGGGCATTCAGTTTATGGACAACTTTAAGATAAAAGTTCCTATCTTTGGAAAAATGTTCAGAAAACTTTATATGGCACGATTTGCGCGAACTGGACAAACTCTTCTGAGTACAGGGGTGAGCATGCTCGACATGCTTCAAATTACAGGTACGGCAGTTAACAACACGGTGATTCAGGCAAGCATTGTGAGAGCAACCGACAAGGTAAAAGGCGGTAAAGCGCTTTCGGCCGCTCTTGAGCCAGAAGAAAATATCACAAGCCTCGTTCCTCAGATGATCAAGATCGGTGAGCAATCAGGAAAGATAGACGAAATGATGGGTAAAGCTGCCCAGGTATACGAAGATGAACTGGACGAAGAGATTCGTACGATTTCAACCGCAATTGAACCGGTACTGATGGTGGTACTTGCGGTCGTAGCCGGTGGTATGGTCGGAGCAATTCTACTCCCGATATACAGCCTGGTAAACGGCATCAACGTATAGACAACCAGCTCAAAGTGAGCTACTATTAGCATAAGCGTTACAGCGATACAAAGTTAACAGTTCATAGAAAGGTGGAAAAGTTCCTATGAACAAAATTAAAAAAGAAAAAGGCTTTACAATCATCGAGGTTGTTTTGGTGCTCGCCATTGCTGGCCTCATCTTCTTGATGGTATTTATTGCACTTCCGAGCCTGCAAAAAAGCCAACGAGACGCACAGCGTAAAAGTGATCTCTCGCGTATTCAGACGCAGATTACAGCGTACGCAAATAATAACAGAGGAGCAGTTCCTTCAAGTCTCATTACGACAAGTGGAACTCCTTCGCGATCATTTGTACAGAAATATCTATCGGGTACCTCTGCCAGTGTTTCGGGGACAGACTTTGCTGATCCGGCAACAGGATCTGGCTACACCTTCCTTGCTGCAGGAAATGCCCCAGCGGTCTTTGCGGCAGGTTCGTCTGCCCAGATTGGATATCAAGCCGGTCGAGTATGTGGTACTGACGGTACCTTCACAGCTACCGGCGCATCAGCTCGCTCGTATGCGCTTTTGATTGCACTTGAAAGCCAGAGTACTCCATTCTGTCTCGACACTCGATGATAGATCTCTGAATCAATTAATTAAAGCCTCGTTTATGAGGCTTTAATTAATTTACGGTGGGGTATAATGAATCATAATGCTTACGACTGATTTTGTTATATATCTCGCACTTGGATTATTAGGGCTTTGCTTTGGTAGTTTTGCCGGTGCTACCGTCTGGAGGCTTCGTGCGCGACAGCTTGTTGCGGACAAAGCCGCAGGTGAAGCGGTGGATTCCAAAGAGCTAAAAAGGCTCCTTCCACTGACAAAGAAATCGTTTACCCATGACAGGTCTAAGTGTCTGCACTGTGGGTATGAGCTTCGTTGGTACGACTTGGTGCCGCTAATTAGCTGGGTAAGTCTCAAAGGGCGTTGTCGGCAGTGTCGTCATAAGATTGGATATTTCGAGCCACTCATTGAATTGAGTATGGCAGCGTTCTTTGTTCTGTCCTTTTTATGGTGGCCAGTACCACTTATCGAGGGTGCGGCGATAGCGCACTTTGTGCTCTGGCTGGTTGCCGGTGTGCTGTTCGGTATCCTATTCGCGTACGATGCAAAGTGGTATTTGTTACCTGACGCAATTAACTTCTCGCTCATTGCCGTAGGGCTATTGGTAGCTGCACTTGTGATTATACAGTCCCCAGATATGATCTCAGCCTCTTTGAGTGTTCTCGCGAGTGTCGGCGTTATGGGGGGATTATACCTCGCTATCTATCTTGTATCAAAAGGTAACTGGGTGGGATTCGGTGACGTTAAGCTTGGCCTTGGCCTTGGGCTCTTGCTTGCGGACTGGCAACTAGCCGTCGTCGCACTCTTTGCTGCTAACTTAGTTGGTAGCCTGATCGTTCTGCCGGGTGTAATCGGCGGTAAGCTTCGTGCTAAGTCTCAAGTCCCATTTGGACCACTTCTTATTGTCGGTGCAATAATCGGTAAGTTGTTTGGTGCTGCTATCCTTGAGTATTATTTCATCGTTCTCCTATAGAGTACACTTTTGCGCTTATGCTATAATGAGCACAAATGGGCGGACGCTATTCAAAGGGTTTTACGGTCCTCGAGACAATGCTTTTCCTGGCAATCACAGGCGCCTTAGTTGTGGGGATTCTTGTAGGAGTAACGGCATCAATCAATACTCAACGCTATCGCGATAGCGTTGTTTCGCTTAAAACGGTATTGCAGGATCAATATTCTGAACTAGGCAATGTATATAACGGACGTTCAGGTTCGTGGAAGTGCGAAAGTTCGGCAACGACTGTTGAGGTAACAGACGGAACATCTCAACTTCGCGGTCAAAGTGACTGCGTGATACTTGGCCGGTACATAACAATTAGTAACAGCGACATAACTATGGCCACGGTGACGGGTTACGCGCCTCTTGGTGCTCGAAGTTCGGGGACTGATATCGAAATTCTACAAGCAGACTACACCCTTGGCATATCAGATGTGGATATTACGACGAGCCAGCTTGAATGGGGGACACGAATTGCATGGCCGGTGAGCGGCCCTAACCAACGTCCAGCTGGAACCCCTCGGTCAATAGCAATTCTGCTCGTACGGTCACCAACCAGCGGAATTACCTATACCTTTACGAGCGACAATGTACCTCCGATTGAAAGCGTGAATAATACAACACTCGAAGCTATGCTGGTCGAAGGTCCAGGTATTCCAGGGCAAGGGGGAAGGCGTCTCTGCGTTGAGTCTGCGGGATTAGCACCAAACGCGCAGCAGGCTATTTTCATTAATTCGTTTACGACCAACGCATCGGGTATCGAGACACGGTCAAACGAGATGGGGGATGCTGACGCATGCTAAAAAAGTTCTCAGCAAGCCGCGGCGATACGCTCATAGAAGTGCTATTCGCCGTCAGTGTCTTTAGTTTGGTCGCCGTTTCTGCGCTCACAATCATGAACCAAGGAACCGCCATTTCGCAGCGTGCACTAGAGACAACACTTGTGCGACAAGAAATGAGTGCCCAGGCAGATACGCTCAGGTTTTTGCATGACTCGTATATCGCCGCATACCAACCTGGTCAGACATATGACGCTAGCGCAACACCGACAACCCCTGCTCAGGAGTGGCAAGCTATGCTTGAAAGTATTAAGAATAACGCTGTGACCGTTGCATCTGCATTTGATGAACAGGCCACCTGTCCGAACCCTCCATCGCACGCCTTCATTATGGATAGTCGAAACGCAAAATTTGTTAATGCACCATCAAAAATGGTGACCGCGTCGTCGTTTTCTCAACTGACCTATACAACGTCTAGCGGTGTCCAAGTCCTTGATCAAGCGCAGGGTATATGGGTAGAAGCGGTCCGTTCGGCACCCAACACCTCCGACACGTATCAAGCAAATGTAGGGTACATCGATTTTCATATCAGGTCATGTTGGGTCGGTCCAGGACAGGCATTACCAATTACGCTGGGAACTATTGTGAGGCTCTATGAACCACGTTAAGGCATCAAGAGGCTTTACGCTTATAGAACTTATGTTAGCGATGGCATTTATATCGGTACTGCTTCTTGCTGTAGCGATGACAGTTATTCAGATTGGCAAAATATATAACAGAGGCATTACTCTTAAGGAAGTCAACCAGGTATCGCGCACACTGACTGACGAGCTGACGCGCTCAATTGCATCAAGCCCATCCTTTTCTCTTAGTGCGAGTGCTGGCAAGTACGCTCCCGAGGCTTGGGGGGGAAGACTATGTCTAGGTCAGTATAGTTTTATCTGGAACTACGGAACTGCGCTTAACAATAACAATCCCAACCGATCACGTTACTCAAGCGGCTCTAACGTTATACAGTTCGTAAAAGTTCCCGATCTCAGCGGTACATACTGCGTGAGGCAGCCAAGTGGCTATCCAAATATCAGCCCAACGAATGCTGTTGAGCTGCTTGATGAAAGCGATCGAGATCTTGCGATTCATCGGATTGCAGTCAATTCTTCGTCAACCGCTGTCGATCCTCGTACTGGCCAGCAGCTGTACACGGTGACGTTTACTATCGGTACAAATGACACGGCCGCTCTTGTAACGGATGGATTAGGCTATGTATCATCATGCAAGACCCCCGACCAGCTAGGGTTTAGTTTTGAATATTGTACCGTCCAGCAGTTTACTATTGCAGTAAGGACACAGAATGCGGTTAACTAGACGGGGGAAATTATGACCAAAAACACATTACCTATCAGGGCACTCAACAGTTCTCGGCACGTACTGCAGCGAGGTGCTGTTTCACTGTTCGTCGTAGTGTTCGCAATCTTGCTGATTACGATTATTACTGTCAGTTTTTTGAGAATCATGATTCAAGATCAAGAGCAAGCCACGACTCAGGATGTTTCACAAAGTGCGCTTGATTCAGCGTATGCTGGAGTAGAGGATGCCAAGCGGGCACTGCTGCGCTATCAAGCTATCTGTAACAACGATAAAAGCCGATGCGACACACTAACTTTGGCGGCACTGAGCGATCCGCAACTGAACAGTGCTAGCTGGCGTAACTGTAATCAATCGCTCGACCAAATCGTATCTTCGACAACTGGCGAAGTCCAAGTCGAGCAAACCGATGACGGCCAAACGGCCGAGAACTCACTCCAGCAGTACTATACCTGCGTCAAGATCCAGCTTGAAACTGCAGACTTCCTAGGATCGGTCGGAGCGGGAAGCTCCAAGATTATTCCTTTGATTGGTGCCGATGCGTTTGATACGGTTGAAGTTAACTGGTATACGACAGACGACTTGGCTGTCGGGGCTGGTGCGACAAGTTTTGATGTTAACTTGCTTTCTGTTTCATCTGGCTTACCACTTCAAAGTACGTGGCCAGCAAGCCGTCCGTCGGTTATGCGTGCGCAGCTGATGCAGTTTGGCAGCAATGGTTTTACGCTCGATAGCTTTAACACGACCGATACCGCCAACAGCCGCAGTAACGCTAATACACTCTTTTTGTATCCAACCGGTACGACAGGAACGCCTGTTACAGGAACTCCTACACTACGGGATTTCATAAATCGTGACATTCGCAGAACACCTACGGGATCGCCACTCGCTGTTCAGTGTAGTGGTCGACTTTCCGGCGGGGGATACGCTTGTCGCCAGAGGCTAGCACTGCCAACACCAATTAACGGTGGTGATAGAACTGCTTTCCTTCGCCTTACTCCTTATTACAACGCAACTCACTTTAGCGTCGCACTGGTGAATAGCTCTAGTGCGCAGGTGGTTAACTTTAGTGGCGTTCAGCCTGCTATTGACTCTACCGGCCGCGCAAACGATTTCTTTAGGCGAGTTGAAACACGAGTAGAGCTTATCGATAATACTTTCCCATACCCAGACGAAGCAGTTGATATCACTGGTGACCTTTGTAAAGACTTCTCTGTGACAGATACATCGTATATCGCTGGCGCCACCTGTAACCCTTAGCTAGTTACTCGGTTTCGCTATGAAACTTTTCGTACACTTCACGGAGGTGTTCGTCGGTAACGTGAGTATAGACCTGGGTTGTACTGATGTTGCTATGACCCAGCATACTCTGGACACTGCGAAGGTCGGCCCCGTTCATTAAGAGGTCGGTTGCGAAGCTGTGTCGCATCGTATGAGGGCTTACGTGCTTAGTGATGCCTGCCATGCGTGCGTAAAATGTGACAATACGCTGGATACTTCTTGCCGTTAGGCGCCGAAAGTCTCCTGATGTATCGGCAGTACCACCATTTCGGCTGTAACTCAGAAATAGGGGAACGAGGCTGTCCTCGCGCGCGTCAAGGTACCGGCTCACCCAGTCGGCCGCCGATTCGCTAATAAAGACGGGCCGATCCTTCTGTCCTTTACCTCGTACCATAAATTCGCGGCGTTTGGTGTTCACGTGGTCGCGGTTTAGGTTTATAAGTTCGGACACACGCAGACCACTTGAGAACAAGAGCTCAATGATGGCTCTGTCCCGGAGACCTGCTTCTTTGTTTGTATCAATCCCTCCGAGCATACGTTCAACTTCATCGTAGTTGAGGAATGTTACTTGTTTGCGGGATACTTTTGGTAGGATGATTTTGTCGGGCGATAGGCTTTCGATGTCTCGTTTCGAAAGATAGGATAGAAATCCCCGGAGTGCTATAAGGTGGTATGCTTGGGTTATTGTTGCGAGTTCGTCCTCGTTGCTATTTTTATAACGGTTCAGCCATAGTCGATATTTACGAATGATCTCTGATGTAATTTTTTCAACCACGATGTCTTCGCTAAACTCGACGAATCGCTCGAGGTATAGTCGATAGTTCTCGGCTGTCTTTGCCGATCGACCACCTTCGACTTCAAGGTGTTCTATATAGTCGAGTAATAGTTCCGACATGTACATACTCTAAGCATAGCCTAAATTGCGATGAATCGGTATAATAGGGAACATGCAATTACTAGAATCTATCATTCTTGGAATTATCCAAGGACTTACCGAATTCATTCCGGTCAGTAGCTCAGGGCATTTGGTTATCGCGCAAGTATTTCTATCAGGTGCTTCAAATCACCTGTTTCTCGAATATATTTCGATAGGAACGACGCTATCGCTTATTATCTATTTTCGCAAGCGCATTATATCGCTTGTGCGTGATGTATTTCGTATGCGACGCTATCGCTTTGCACTTAACTTGTTAATTACTGCAATCCCTGCTGGAGCAGTTGGTTTTACGCTCGCTGGATTTATCGAGTCAAACCCATTCTTTGGCAGTCTGACAACCGTTGCGGTGACCTTGATGGTTGTCGGTATCTTGATGGTTGTCCTTGAAAAGCTCCCCAAAGCCTCAAGCCTTGATACTATCGAGGCGCTGACGCCCAAGCGAGCCCTTGTTATTGGTTTGGCTCAGGTATTCGCACTCATTCCAGGTGTCTCACGGTCTGGCTCGACAATTATTGCAGGGCGGTTTGCGGGTCTTAAATCGGCTGATGCTGCCGAATATAGCTTTCTTGCCTCACTACCAATCATGCTTGGTGTAATCCTCAAAATATTTGTAAGCAACGGTGACTACGTCGTGGCCAATTTGGACATTGTGATTGTCAGTAA
>Ga0209066_10002541_pt1 | contig 22051 bp, 17 predicted proteins | sample All_14_2_FD_187198 | JGI IMG/M metagenome (GOLD analysis project Ga0209066, IMG submission 187198) | Freshwater microbial communities in response to fracking from Pennsylvania, USA - Allegheny Zone_MetaG_DW_15 (SPAdes) (version 2) ... | reverse complement strand
TCTCTGCCCCGAGCTTGCAGCCAATCATCCGCGCGGGGCGTCTGTCTTCGTCGAAACGGTTATTCTCATTCTCTCCGGGCGAAGGCCCGGCGTCCCGCCACCCTCCCGATCACTTCAGCGCCCAAAGCGCGTGAGGGGGCGGAGCCGTGCGTGGATGCACCGCCGTCATCCTCGCCCCCCTCGGGACCATGCCGCTTGCCCTTGCACGCGCCATCCTCTAGGGATCGCGCCCTATTTCGCGCACCCGATGGCTGCGCCTCAGACCCAGTGATTCCCATGGCGAAGATCAACGGCAACACCATCAAGCCCGGCATGGTGATCGAGCACAACAAGGGCCTGTGGGTCGTGACCAAGGCCAGCCACGTCAAGCCCGGCAAGGGCGGCGCCTTCGCCAACGTCGAGGCCAAGAACCTGGAGACCGGCAACAAGCTGAACGAACGCTTCCGGTCCGAGGACAAGGTCGAGCGCGTGACGCTGGAACAGAAGGATTTTTCCTACCTGTACGAACAGGGCGACGCCCTCGTGTTCATGGACGACGAAAGCTACGAACAGACCGAATTGCAAAAGGACTGGGTCGGCGAGGATCGCGTCGCCTATCTGCAGGACGGCATGAAGGTCGTCATCGAAATGCACGAAGGCCGCCCGATCGGCCTGTCCCTGCCCGACCAGGTCACCCTGACCGTGGCCGAGACCGAACCGACGGTGAAGGGCCAGACCGCCTCGTCCTCCTACAAGCCCGCCATGGCCGACAATGGCGTGCGCATCATGATCCCGCCCTACATGGGTCCGGGCGAGCGCATCATCGTCGACACCGCGACCGGCGAATACGTCCGCCGCGCCGAATAGGCGTCACACGTCACGACCGGAGGCGCATGTCGCGCCGTCCCTTGAACTTCTCCGTCTGTCCGGGCCGCCCGCCTTTTCAGGACACACGGACCAGGAGATCCCCATGGCCCTCGCCTCCGCCCTCGTCTCTGTCATCCTCGACGCGGTCCGCAAGACCGCCCGTCCCATGCTGCGCGACTTCGGCGAGGTCGCCCACCTGCAGGTGTCGAGGAAGGGCCCCGGCGACTTCGTCACCGCCGCCGACATCAAGGCCGAGGACACCCTCTACGAACTGCTGATGAAGGCCCGCCCCGGCTACGGCTTCCTGGGCGAGGAGCGCGGCATGATCGAGGGGACCGACAAGTCCCACACCTGGATCGTCGATCCGATCGACGGCACCACCAACTTCATGCACGCCATGCCGCATTTCGCCATCACGGTCGGCCTGCAACGCTATGCGCCGGATGGCTCGTCCGAGATCGTCGCGGGCGTCACCTACAACCCCGTCATGAACGAGCTGTTCTGGGCCGAAAAGGGCAAGGGCTGCTATCTGAACGACCAGCGCATCCGCGTCGCCGGCCGCCGCGACCTGTCCGAGACCCTGATCTCCACCGGCCTGCCCTTCATCGGCAAGCCCGCCGCCGCCCACGCCCGGTCGATCAAGGACATCCACGCCATCGGCCAGCGCACGGCCGGTATCCGCCGCCTGGGTTCGGCCGCGCTGGACCTCGCCTGGGTCGCCTGCGGCCGCTACGACGCCTATTTCGAGCGCAACCTCAAGCCTTGGGACGTGGCGGCGGGCCTGCTGTTCGTCACCGAAGCGGGCGGCGTGGTCACGACCATCGAGAACGACGGGGACCCCAAGACCGGCGTCTCGATCCTGGCCACGAACAACGAGCTTCACCCGCAGCTTCGCAAGGTGTTGCAGGCCTAGAGCCGTCATCCCCGCGTCATCGCCATGGCCTATCGCAGGGCCATGATCCGGTACACCCTGCCCCTGCTCCTATTGCTCGCCCCCTGCGTCGGTCACGCCCAGACCATGTCCCATCCTCTCGTCATCGCCCACCGCGGCGCTTCGGGCGAACGCCCCGAACACACTCGCGCCGCCTATGACCTGGCCATCGATCAGGGGGCCGACTTCATCGAGCCCGATCTGGTGATGTCTCGGGACGGCGTCCTGATCGTCCGCCACGAGAACGAGATCGGCGGCACCACCGATGTGGCCTCCCGTCCCGCGTTCGCGGACCGGCGCACGACCCGGACCATCGACGGCGAGACCGTCACCGGCTGGTTCACCGAGGATTTCACCCTGGCCGAACTGAAGACCCTGAGGGCTCGCGAGCGTCTGTTCGATCTTCGCCCGTCCAACACCGCCTTCGACGGTCAAGAACCGATCCTGACCTTTCAGGAGGTCATCGACATCGCCCGCGCGGGCTCGGTCCGGGTGGGCCGCACCATCGGGATTGCACCCGAGCTCAAACACCCCAGCTATTTCATCGCCCGGGGTCTGCCGATGGAACCGCCCTTCCTCGAGGCCCTGGTCGCCAACGCCCTGATGGAGGCGACCTCGCCGATCATCGTCCAGTGTTTCGAGATCGACACCCTGAAATCCCTGGATCAAAGCACCGATGCCCCCCTGCTTCAGCTGATGGCCTCGTCCAGCGGGCCCGCCGACCATCCCGGCCTGGCCTATGCCGCCATGGTCACACCGGCGGGTCTGGCCGACATCGCCGCCTATGCCGACTTCATCGGCGTAGAGACCACCCTGATCGAACCACGCGACAGTGTCGGTTCTGCGCTTGAACCCACCGGGTTGATCCCGGATGCCCATGCCGCCGGGCTGAAGGTCGTCGGCTGGACCTTTCGGGCCGAGAACCTCTTCCTGCCGACGGGCGACCGCCGGGGCGACCCGCGCGACCCCCGCTACATTGCCCTGCCCGGCGACCTGACGGCCCAGGTCAAGCGTTTCGAGGCCTACGGGATCGACGCCGTCTTCAGCGACTTCCCCGCCATCGCGGTCGCCGCCCGCCGCTGACCACCGACCACGGCATCGAACCCGGCGTGGCGGGTCGACCCGTTCAGATGGGCCCAGCTAGTAGAGCCCGTCCAGGTCCTGGGCGGGAGGCTTGATCGGCGGTGGGGGTGCCGAAGGTGCCGGTGCTGCCGGTCCCTGGGCCGGAGCCGCGTTGAGCTCGTTGCGGATGACGTCGTTGTAGGTTTGGGCCCCCGCCGGACCCGTCGGGCCCGTGGGTTCCTCTTCCTCGCGGGCGCGTTCGGTGCCGGGCCGGAACGCCTCCTCGATACCGCGCACGGTACGGAAGACCGCATTACGGGGCCGCACGAAGGGGCGCGCCGGGCGTTCCTTCAGCACGGTCTGCATGAACTCTGTGAACACAGGCACGGCGGCCGAGGCTCCGGCTTCTCCAGACCCGAGCGAACGGTTGTCGTCAAAGCCGATGAAGACACCGACCACGATGTCCGTGGTGAATCCGACGAACCAGGCCGAGCGGTACTCGTTGGTCGTGCCCGTCTTGCCCCCGACCCAGCGGCCCAGGCCGCGGGCGCTGGCGGCGGTACCGCGCTGGACCACGCCTTCGAGCATCGAGCTGATCTGATAGGCGGTGATGGGGTCGATGACCTGGGTGCCGCGCGGTTGCAGGCGGGGCGATTCCTGGCCGCTGAAGCCACGACCGCATTCGCGGCAGTTGCGGCGATCGCCGCGATAGATGGTCTCGCCGTTCCGGTCCTGCACATATTCGATCAGATAGGGATCGACCCGTCGTCCGCCGTTGACGAAGGCAGAATAGGCGGCCGTCAGGCGATAGGGGGTGGTCTCGCCCGCGCCGAGCGACACCGACAGATTGGGTTGGAGATTGTCGGCGACGCCCATCCTTTTCGAGAGGTCCACGATCTTGGCCATGCCGATGGAGTTGGCCAGACGCACGGTCATGACGTTCCTCGACAGCTCCAGGCCACGGCGCAGCGTCTGGGGGCCGTAGTATTCGCGGCTGTAGTTCTCGGGCGTCCAGCGGCCGCCGTTGGCACCGCCGGCAAAGCTGATCGGGGCGTCCAGAACGATCGAGGCGGGGGTGAAGTCGCCGCTTTCCAGCGCGGTGGCATAGACGAAGGGCTTGAACGCCGAGCCCGGCTGGCGTTCGGCCTGGGTGGCGCGATTGAAGCTGGACAGGGCGTAGGAATAGCCCCCGACCATGGCCAGGACCCGGCCCGACTGGGGCTCGATGGCGACCAGGGCTCCGTTGACGGCCGGGATCTGTTTCAGGGCGTACTGTCCGCCCTTCTTTTCCACGAAGATCAGGTCGCCGCGCTTCAGCGGACGGTTGGCGTTGGCCCAGCCGGCGTCGGCGGCGATCAGGCTGCCGGTCTCGCCGTCACGGGCGGTGACGATCTGGACGCTGTTGCCCGAGACGGCAGTGACGCCCGCCGCCTGCCAGGCGCGGCGTTCGGGGGGGGCGGTCTTGCGAAGGGCGGCGGCCTGCCAGCCCTCGGCGAAGTCTGTGGTGCCCCAGGCCCCGCGCCAGCCATGGCGGCGGTCGTAGTTCTCGAGGCCGGTCATCAGGGCGTTACGGGCGGCGGTCTGGAGCGACGGGTCCAGGGTCGTCCGCATATAATAGCCGCCGGCATTCAGCTGGTCACCGATATCGGGATTGGCGGCGGCGATGCGACGGGCCTCTTCGACAAAGAAGTCGGCATCGGCGTACTGGGCCCGTTTGGGCGCGTCCTGGGTCACAAGGGGGCGGGCGCGCAGTTCGGCCAGGTCGGCCCCCTCCAGCCAGTTGCTCTGGGCCATCTCGCCCAGAACCCAGTCGCGGCGACCCTTGGCGGCTTCGGGGTGGCGTTTGGGGTGATAGTTGTTCGGCCCCTTCGGCAGGGCGGCCAGGAAGGCGGCCTCGTCGGGCGTCAACTGCTGCAGCGACTTGCCGAAATAGTTGTAGGCGGCCGAGGCCACGCCGTAGGAGCGATACCCCAGAAAGATCTCGTTCAGATACAGTTCGAGGATCTGCGGCTTGGACAGGGTCGCCTCAAGCCGGCTGGAGAGAATGGCCTCCTTGAGCTTTCTGCCAATGGTCGATTCATTGGTCAGGAGAACGTTCTTGGCGACCTGCTGGGTGATGGTCGAACCGCCCTCCAGCCGACGCCCCGCCACGAAGTTGAACACGTTCTTGAACATCGCCCGGCCCAGACCCGAGACGTCGATGCCGCCGTGCGAGAAGAAGTTGCGATCCTCGGCGGCCAGGAAGGCGTGAAGCACCGGCGTGGGGATCTGGTCATAGGTGACATAGATCCGGCGTTCGTCGGAGAACTCGCCGATCAGGGTGCCGTCGCCGGCATAGACCCGGGTGGCGGTCGGCGGGCGATAGTCGGCCAGGTCCGAGGCATCAGGCAGGTCGTGGAACAGCCACGCCGCATAGACGGCCACCACCAGCCCGGCCAGCGCAATCGCGCCCAGCAGGCCTATGCCCGCCATCACGAACCAGCGTTCGGCAACCTTCACCATCAACTCCGAGCGACGTCAGTCTTCGCGTTTAGACCGCGTCGCCGGGCAATCAAAGGGGCCGTCGTTCGTCGAGCCTCCGGTGTGGCGCAAAATCAGCCACAGGCCGGGGCTTCGGACTGCCTGGCCTGCAGATGGAAAAAGCACCCTGCAGACCCTGCACACCCTGCATTTTTGGCCCGCAGGCGGCGCGATCAGAATGGCAAAGACCCGTGACGACAGTCTAACGCCGCCTGAACCCGTGATGGGTCGAGGTGCGAACTATTTTTCAGATGACCTTAAAAACAATAACTTGCGGCGATCAGACGTGCCGAATTGCGCGCGGCGACCGCTAATTGGGGCCCGGTGCCCCCCGGCGACGGTCCATTTCGAGGCGGGCGGCGGTGACGGCATCAACGTCCATGTCGGTCTGGGCGGCCATCCAGCGCAGATAGTCCTCAGGCACCTCGGACCAGGGTTTGCGGCGATGCTTTCCGAACGGGACCGTCGCCAGATCGCGTGGTGCATTGGTCCAGGCGATCATCTGTTCGACCGATGCCTCTTTCAGAAGGTCGATCAGGGTGTGGGCCGTGACCCAGGCGTCCGGGCCGGCGCGGTGCGCGGGATCGGCAAGCGCCGGGTCGTGGCGATGGCCGCGCCAGTAGCGCAACACCTGGTTGGAATGGCCGGGAGCCTGGGGCCAGACCTGTCTGGCGCTGCGCAGGGTGCATATCCACGGCAGGCCACCGTGCGCCGTATCGGCAATGAAGCTACGCTCGAATTTCGCCGAATGGGCGACCATGACGTCGGCGGGCGCCTCGCCCGGTTTGGGGGTGAACATCTCGCGCAGGGCGTATTCATCGCAATACGGGTCGGCGTCGGTGAAGTGGTCCGGCGTCAGGTGGTGCACGGCCATGGCGTGGACCGAGATTTCGCCGCGCGGCCGGAACAGTTTCGACACCGGCGGCAGGGCGGTCCAGCCGCCCTCCCCGTCTTGCACAACATCGACGATCCCGACCTCGATGATCTCCGAGGTCCGGTCCCCGCCGCTGGTTTCAAGATCGACGACTCTGAGGCGCATGGTCGCCAGATAGGCCGTGCACCGCGCGATTTACATAGCCGAAGACGTCAGTTCCGGTCGCAGCTCAAAAGCTGAGCGTCAACGCCGTCGAAACATAGGTGGTATCGCCGGTGCGCGGTGCATTGGGCGCGTCCGTCAGGGAACGGCCCTTGAACAACTGGACGGCGTTGACCTCCACGCGCGCCCGATTCGGGATCAGCCAGTAGCGGACGCGGCCATCGACCTGGGTTCCGGCGAAGTCGCCTGAGCGGCCCGTAGCGTCGCGGACGCCGCTGGTGGAAAAGGCGTCGGTCGGTTCGGCCAGCCAGAGACCGCGCACGGTGACGAAGCCGTCCAGCCGGGCATTGGGCGATCCTTCGATGCGCAGACCCACGGCCTCGATATTGGCGCGGCCGATGGCATTATAGAGACCCGCCGGACCCAGGTCGGCGCGACGCATGCCGTACAGGGTGTCGAACCGGCCATAGTCGCCGCCCGGCCCATCACCACTGGCCCGATCATATTCGAGCGAGACATGGGTCTTCCAAGGATCGGCGCGGCTGTAGCCGACCTCGGCATGGATGAAGTTGGCCGACACATCCAGTTCGGTGGCGGCAGGTGCCGTGCTGGCCCGGATCGTGCCGGTCTGGGCGAAGGCCTCGATCTCGTAGTCGAGGTGTCCCGGCGCAGGATCGCGGATCAGGCGGCCGCCGAAGGTATCCAAGCTGCGGTTCCGGGTCGCCCGCCCGGGACCATCGTCCTCTTCCAGATGGAAATAGCTGAGCTCGGCCGTTGGAGCCCCCGTGCCCAGGAGAGGCCACCCCGCCCCAAAGCACCAGTTCGTCATCGGCCCGGTCGGTGGCACGGCGATTGTCGAGCACGTCGGACAGCCGGTCCGGCAGGCGAACCTGGGGCGAGACATGAATCGCGGTCAGATTGCCCAGACGGGTGCGAACGTCGGTCCGGAACCCTGTGTAGCCGTTGGTGGTGTTGCGATAGTCGTCAGCGGCGACCAGTCGGCGCGATCCCAGGTTCAGGGTGAAACGACCCGCCTGAATTGTGGCCTTGCTGCCGGTACCGAACGGCCAGTCAATGTCGAGCGCGGCCCAGGCCTGGACCAGTTCAAGGGTATTGACCTCATTGGCGCTGACCGCACTGCCGGGACCGGCATCCCAGATCCGGCTGTCATAGAGTTCGCCGCCCAGGCGCAACGCCCCTTTTCGCCACTCGGTACCGAGGATGGAGCGCAGGCTAACGATGTCGTCGGTGGCGTCAAAGCCCGGCCGCACCTGGTCGTCGATCCCTTCGTACCGGAGACGGGCATTGCCCCAGATCTTCAGGGCCGGCACCGGCGTGGCCGACGGCGTGGCCGTCTGCGCGCCCGCCGATCCGGCGAGACCTGCAACGATCAGGGTGCCGGCTAACTCAGGGAACTTCAGGGATCGAATTCGCATGGACGCGCTCCAACTGGCCGGCGTGCACCGGTCGAAAGGGCGCAACGCTTGGGCTGGAACCGCCTGATCGGGAGGTTGCCTGACCCCGATACGATCCGGCTTAGTCGGTCCTGTCCGAGACGGGCAAGCGAGGCAATCTAAACGTCGCCGTTAGCCGCCCTGATCCTCGGTCGAGGCCATCTGCAGGTTGGCGGCGGGTTCGCGGAAATAGCGGTCGATGCCCTCGGCCACGGCCCGCATCAGGCGGCGGCGGCGGGTGGCGTCGGACAGGGCCCGCTCGTCGTCGGGATTGGTGATGAACCCCATCTCCAGCAGAACGGCAGGCACATCGGGGGCCAGAAGCACGGCCAGGCCCGCATCGCGGTGGCTGCGGCGCAGCAGGGGGGCGTCGGCGGCCTCAAGGTGGGTCAGCAGGACGCGGGCGAACTGGGCCGAGCGGTTCTGGGTGGCGCGCTGGGTCATGTCCAGCAGGATGCGATCCACCGACGGATCGCGGCCCGGCAGATGCAGGTCGCGATGCCAGTCGTCGCCGCGCGTGACCTCACGCACCGCCCGGCTCGCACCCTGTTCGGACAGGGTATAGACCGAGGCACCGCGCGTGGCCGGATCTGCCCCGGCATCGGCGTGCAACGAGATGAACAGGTCGGCATCAGCGTTCCGCGCGATCCGGACCCGCTGGTACAGGTCCACATAGGCGTCGCTGGACCGGGTCATCATGACGCGATAGCGGCCCGTGCCCTCCAGTTCGGCCTTCAGCGCCAGGGCAGCGGCCAGTGTCAGGTCGCTCTCGCGGCGATTGGCACCGTTCGCACCGGGATCGTGGCCGCCGTGCCCGGCGTCGATGACGATCAGGGGTCGTTCGGTCCGGCGCTGTTCCGGACGCGGTGTGACGGGACGCGTGCTGTTGGGCCGGGGCCCGGTCGCCTTCAGATCGACGACGTAGCGCCAGGTCGAAACGCCGTCACCGGGCGGCAGCAGGAAGCGGCGCTCGATCTCTGCGGCTCGCGACAGATCCAGCTCGACACGCGAGGCCGAACCGACGGCCCCGACCTCGAACCCGCGCACCAGACCCGAACCGGCCCCCGAAAGGCCGCGCCGGGGGGCGGCACCCGCCAGCGTCAGGACGACACGGCCGCTGGACCCTGTCTCGACCACAGTGCCGCGCACGGTGGCTCCGATATCGACCACAACACGGGTCCGCTCGGTATCGCCACCGAACCGCACCCGCAGCACATCACCGACCGACCCGGCCGCAAGGCCCCGGCCGCCGACGAACAGGCCTGCGCTCAGGACGACCAGGGCCATGGCGGTCATGGCCCATTCCCGAGCCCCCCACCGCGCGACATGCGAACGCCACCGACCGTACATTCTGACGGAAACCCACCTTCTTTGTTGAAGGTAACGATGACAGACGGCGGTGTGGAATGCGTTAAGCCGCGCCAACTTCGGTCGGGCGGGAAAACGACGAGACGTTCACCTTTCCATATCGGTTGCGAGTGCCTATGCTTGTCTCGCACGCGCAGTGCCCGCGTCGGCCGATCTGATCGGGTCCGGCGCGCCAGCCTTACGTCTGCACTGACTTTCACCTATCCGAGACCCGGACGGCCTTGCGCCGCCGGATCGAAGACCGGGCCTCGCGACGCTGCCCAACACGGCGCGTCTGGGTCCAGGACCGACGACAACCCATGGGCCTTTTCGCCTGCGCTCCCATCCGGCCCGATACGGCCATCGTCGAGAGATTCGACGGGAAGACGCTCGCCCTGGCCTCCAATCCCATTCGGCGAGCCGCCCCCTTCCCTCGCGGGACCGGCAGAGCGCGCCAGAGAGATACCCTTAATGTCAAAGACAATGCTGATCGATGCAGCGCACGCCGAGGAAACTCGGGTCGCCATCGTGGACGGACGCCAGGTTGAGGAATTCGACTTCGAGTCCAAGACCAAGCGCCAGCTTCGCGGCAATATCTACCTCGCCAAGGTCACGCGCGTAGAGCCCAGCCTTCAGGCCGCCTTCGTCGAATACGGCGGCAATCGCCACGGCTTCCTGGCCTTCAACGAGATCCACCCGGACTATTACCAGATCCCGGCCGCCGACCGCGAAGCCATCATGGCCGAGGCGCATTCGGCCGACGACGATCACGACGACGAGAACGCCCGTGATTCCGACGACGGTGATTCCGAAGGCGGCATGGCCGAGGAAGAGCGTCTGAAGCGTCGCCTGATGCGGCGCTACAAGATCCAGGACGTCATTCGTCGCCGCCAGATCCTGCTGGTCCAGGTCGTCAAGGACGAGCGCGGCGGCAAGGGCGCGGCCCTGACCACCTGGTTGTCCCTCGCCGGCCGCTACTGCGTGCTGATGCCCAACACCGGCAAGGGCGGCGGCATCTCGAGGAAGATCACCCAGGCCAGCGACCGCAAGCGGCTCAAGGCAGCGGCGGCGGCCCTGGATGTGCCGCGCGGGATGGGTCTGATCATCCGCACGGCCGGGGCCAAGCGCACCAAGGCCGAGATCAAGCGTGACTATGAATACCTGCTGCGTCTGTGGGAAACGATCCGCGAGACGACCCTGGCGTCCAACGCCCCGTCCCTGATCTATGAAGAAGAGAACCTGGTCCGGCGCGCCGTGCGCGACATGTTCGACAAGGATTTCGACGGCATCCAGGTCGAGGGCGTCGAGGGCTTCAGGGAGGCGCGCGACTTCATGCGGGTGCTCATGCCCTCGCAGGCCCGCAAAGTTCACCTCTATCAGGGCTCGCGGCCCTTGTTCGCGGCCAATGGCATCGAGGAACTGCTGACCCAGATCCACCAGCCGATCGTGACGCTGAAGTCCGGTGGCTATCTGGTGATCAACCAGACCGAGGCCCTGGTGGCCATCGACGTCAACTCGGGCAAGGCGACCAAGGAACGCAACGTCGAACAGACCGCGTTCAAGACCAACTGCGAGGCAGCCGTCGAGGCCGCACGCCAGTTGCGTCTGCGCGACCTGGCCGGACTGGTGGTCATCGACTTCATCGACATGGATGAAGGCAAGAACAACCGCACGGTCGAGCGCATCCTCAAGGACGAACTCAGCCACGACCGCGCCCGCATCCAGATGGGCAAGATCTCCGGCTTCGGCCTGATGGAGATCAGCCGCCAGCGTCGCCGCCTGGGCGTGCTGGAAGGCGCCACCGAGGTCTGTCCGCACTGTCAGGGGGCCGGGCGTGTGCGCTCTGCGGAATCCGCCGCATTGATGGTGCTGCGCGCCGTCGACATCGAGGCCGGCAAGAACGGCGCGGGGTCGATCAACCTGCGCGTCTCGACCGCGGTGGCCCTGTATATCCTGAACCACAAGCGCGACTATCTGCAGCGGCTGCTGGAGCGCCGGGGCCTGGCCGTCATCATCCAGATCGACGATAGCCTGGGTCAGGGCGATAGTGCCATCGAGCGGACCGAGACCAACGAGGACTTCGTCTTCGTGAATCCGGCGGACGGCATCGACCTGCACGACGACTTCGACGACAGCGCCTATGACGACGAGGACGAAGACGAGGACGAGGACGAGGACGACATCTTCGACGACGACGAAGCCCCGCTCGACCGCGAGTCGCTCGATCGCGAAGACGGCGACGACGACGAACCGCGCGTGCGGGTCGAGAACGCGGGCGGCGGTCGTGATCGCGGCCGGGGTCGCAAGCGTCGGCGCGGCAGTCGTCGTGATGAGGAGGTCGCCGTTGTCGGCGTCGATCCAGAGGCCCCGACCACCGTCGCAGGCGACGACGACGACGATGACTCCGAGGCCGGCCGCCGGCGCCGTCGTGGCCGCCGTGGCGGTCGCCGGATCCGCGAGGACGGCGATGGCTCCGGAGCCTTCTTCTGGGTTCGCGGCCGGACCCCGTCGCTGGACGATCCCTATGTCTGGTTCGACCCGATCAATCCCGAGCCCCGCCCCGAACGGACTCAAGCCGCCGCAACGGCCCAGACCCCGGCCTCCGATGTCGAGGAACGGATCGGCGAACGGCCCGAGGGCGAGATCGCCGGGGATCGCGAGGGTGGCCGCTCGCGTCGCCGTCGTCGCGGTCGCGGTCGCGGAGAGCGCGCCCAACCGCAGGACCTGAAGGTCGAGGCCCGCGCCACCAACGAGGGAATGCCTGCGGACGGCTCGGTCGATACGCCGATGGCGGTGATCCTGCCTGTCGATGATGAGGCCGGAGCTCCGGTCGTGGCGGCCGAACCCCAGCGTCGTCGCGTCCGCAGAAAGCCTGCCGGTGCCATTGATGCGGCCGTCGAGGTCGATTTCGAGACGGTTGTGGAGCCCGACGCGACCGATCCGGTCGAACAGGGTGCCGTGCTGGACGTCACCCCGGCCGACGCTGCCGTCGAACGGGCCGAAGCGGAGCTCGAGGTCGCGGAAGCCGAGGCGATCACCGAGCTGGAAGCCGAGGTCGAGGCCATCGCGGCCGTCGAGCCGACGCCCGATCCAGTCACGCCGGACCTGATCCCGCACACTCCGGCACCTGTGCCCGAGGCGGACCTGTCGGCCATCATCGCCAACGACCCGGCCCAGATCGCCGCCCCGCCCGAGAAGCCCAAGCGCGGATGGTGGCGCCGCTAGGCTTCAGGTCCTAGATAGAAGAGGTATGGAGCGCGACGCCGCAAAAGGGACACCGATCCCGGCGACCGTCGCGCTCCAGTCCCGTCACCGGGTTCGCCGGTGCGCCCCTGGGGAGTTCGCCTTGACCAGACTTGCGCGCCTCGCCTTGTCCCTGATGCCTGCCAGACGGTCGGGCCGCCTGGGTCTGGGTGCCACCAGTATCGCCCTGGCCCTGGCGATCAGCGGCCCCGCCAGCGCCCAGAGCGCGATCCGGGACACCGAGATCGAGGGGATCATTCGCGAATGGTCGGACCCTGTCTTCGTCTCGATGGGACTGGATCCGTCAGAGGTCGAGGTCCTGCTGATCAATGACCCGTCCCTGAACGCCTTTGCGGTGCGCGGACGGATCATGGGGCTGAACACCGGCCTGATCCTGGAAACCGACACGGCCAACGAGCTACTGGGGGTCATCGCCCACGAGGCGGGCCATATCAAGAATCGTCACCTGCTGCGCGACGGCGCATCCAATGCGGGAATGCAGCCCTTCCTGATGTCCATGGCCCTGGGGGCTCTGGCAATGGCGGCAGGTCAGCCGGGGGCCGGGGCCATGCTGATGGCCAACAGCCAGTATTTCGGAACCCTGGGGGCGCTTCGCTACATGCAGAGCCAGGAGGGAGAGGCCGACATCTCGGGGGCCCGTGCCCTGGAGGCCGCCGGTGAATCCGGCCGGGGACTGGTCGATTTCTTCGAGAATTTCAGATCCCAGGAAGTCTTCTCCGACGCCCGCCGCTATCCCTATTTCCGTAGCCACCCCCTGTCGGGCCAGCGGATCGAGGCCCTGCGTCGCCCCGTCGAGGCCGCCAGCCACTATGCCCGCACAGACAGTCCCGAACGGGTGGCCCAGCACGCCCTGGTAGTGGCCAAGATCCGCGCCTTCATGGATGCCCCGAACGCGGTCCTGCGCGACTATCCCGCCTCGGCCACCGATTTCCCGAGCCGCTATGCCCGGGCCATCGGCTATTATCGCGACGGACAGATCGACAAGGCGATCACGGGGGTCGATGCCCTGCTCGCCGAGCAGCCCGAGGATCCCTATCTGTGGGAACTGCGTGGCCAGATCCTGTTCGAGGACGGCAAGCCCGCCGAGGCCATCGGAGCCCATGAAAAGGCCGTGTCCTTCAAGCCCGATGCGCCCCTGCTGCGCATCAACCTGGCCCACGCCCTGATCGAGACCAATGATCCGGCCAATCTGGATCGCGCCATCGATGAGTTGAAGCGCGCCGTCGCGCGCGAGGATGACAATACCCTGGCCTGGCGTCTGCTGAGTCAGGCCTATGCCAGCCAGGGCAAGGAGGGCGAGGCGCGCCTGGCCTCGGCCGAATACTGGTTCGCGGTCGGCGACAATGACCAGGCCACCCAGTTTGCACTGCGGGCCCGGCCCCTGCTCGACAATCGGTCGGTCGAATGGCGTCGGGCGGTGGATATCGTGCTGGCATCAGGGGCCACGCCCCAGGATATCGATGACCTGGATCGCCGCGACGCGCGCCGACGCCCCGTCACCGTCGAGCCGACCAGCCCGGTCGTGGCCTTGCCACCCCTCGTGACGCCCTCCACACCCGCCTCCTGACGATACCCCTCCCGAGACGCCGGCCGCCAACGGCCACGGAAACCCCATGACCGACGACGTTCCGCCCGCCCCGGCCGATCCGGCGACCACACCGACGACATCCGTCCTTCGACGCTGGCTGTCAGGGCGCAGCGTGCTGGCCCTGGTGGTGTCTGTCATCGCCCTGGGGTTCGCCGCCGCGCCCTGGATCAACCCGGACCTGTTCGGATCTCGCGTCCGGGCATATCTGATCTCCCACCCCGAGGTGCTGGAGGAAGCGGTCAATGCCCGTCAGGCCCGGGAAGACCAAGCCAGGGTCGGCGAGATCAATGCGGCCGTCGCGGCCAACCCTGCCCTGCTGCGCCCCGATCCGCGCGATCCCAGTTTTGGCCCGGTCGATGCCCGGGTGACGGTGATCGAGTTCTTCGATTTCCGCTGTCCCGGCTGCAAGTCGGTCGCCGCCGACTACCTCCGGATCATGAAGTCCCAGCCAGACGTGCGGTTCGTGTTCAAGGACTGGCCGATCCTGGACCGTGATGGTCCGCCGGTATCGCAATACGCCGCCCGTGCGGCCCTGGCAGCCCACAGACAGGGCAAATATCTTCAGGTGTACGAGGCGTTGATGGCCGCGCGCGCCCTGAGCCCCCAGGCGATCGACCAGATCCTGATCCAGGCAGGCCTCGACATGGACCGCGTCCGCGCCGATATCGCCTCGGCCGAGACGACCCGCCACGTCACCGACATCCATATCACCGCCGCGACCTTCAAATTGACAGGCACCCCGACCTTCCTGATCAACGGGAAGGCAACCCCCAGTATCGCGCCCGAGGATGTGCTTGCAGCCATAGAGATGGCCAAGCGGTAGGCAGAAGATGCGCCTTCCCCTTCGTAGGGAGGGAGAAACAGATCATGCCAGACCCAGGTTCATGGCACCGCCGATCCACTCGATCCGCGACTGGCGCATTGCCTCGGCGGCAGCGGCATCATTGCCGATTTCGGCCTCGGCCTGGGCGAGGACGAAATAGCTGTAGGGGTCGGCGGGCCAGTCCTTGAGCAGTTCCTGGATCTTGGCGCGGGCCCCGGCGGCGTCGCCCGAGGCCAGCATGGCGGCGGCAAGGCTGCGGCGGGTCGGGTACCAGATGATCGGCGGGTCGCCGCCCTCGGTCTCCTGGGCCTGAATGGCAGCAGCGCGGCCATAGGCGGCCAGGGCACCGCGGGGGGTGCCGTCAAGCATGGCCGCGCGTCCTTCCAGGACCCGCTGCGACAGTTCGACGAAATCCTGCATGTGTTTGGCGTCAGGATCTGTGGACGGGATCGTGGCCCGTATGGCCTCGATGGCTACGGCCTCGGCCCGGACAGCCTCGGCGTCGCCCCGGCGCGCGGCGGCCTCACCCCGGGCATAGCGCCAACTGGCCCGGAGCAACGGCCTGTCGGCGGGCGGTTCCTTCAGTGCCGCCACGACCGACTGATCGGCAAACCGGCCATAGATGGCATAGGCGTCGTTGGCCATCAGCTGACGCCAGGCGTTGTCGACCGGAAACTCGGTATAGGTCGCCAGAAAGGCGTCGGCCAGGGCGATCCCCTGGCTCGCCCCACCAGCCATCAGGGCCCCACCCATGCCGAAATGGATGTTGTGACCATGCAGGGGCTTGCCCAGGATGCCGCCCGGGGGCGCGACGTCGGCGACGTATTTCCGATCCAGGGCCACGGCCTCGATATTGGACTGCATCGCGTCCCTGTAGCGGCCCACACGATAGTAGGTGTGCGACGGCATGTGGACCAGATGGCTGGCCCCCGGGGTCAAACGGGCCAGCCGCTCGCCATAGGGAATGGCCTTGTGCGGGTCGGCGGACCACTCTGTCAGGTGGATATACAGGTGGATCGCCCCGGGATCGTCGAGATGGGACACCAGACCGGCCTCCAGGATCGACATGGCGCGGGTGATGCCCGGATCGGCCGCCTTCCCGTCCTTGTCCCACCATTCGTCGGCGCTCAGCATCCAGGCATCAGCCGTGGTCGCCGCAATCATGATGTCGTCCGGATGGGCCCGCGCGATGCGGTCGACAGACCGGGCAAAGCGGCGGGCACGGGAATGCTTGAAACCCGAATACCGCTGGATCAGGGCGTCGATCATCTGTTTCTGGACCGGCGTCGCATCGCGGGCCAGACGGCGGGCATCGCGCGCGGCCCTGAGCGCGACCGCCTGCGATTCGTCGTCCATGCCGCCGCCGTTCAGATTCGGCCCCAGGGCCCAGGCCTCGCCCCAGGCACACATTCCGCAGGTCGGGTCCAGAGCCCTGGCCTTGCGGAAGGCCCGGACCGATTCGGTATGTTCGAAGGCCCAGCGCAGGCGGACGCCGTGATCGAACCAGACCTGGGCCTCGGGCGTCGCATCGACGGCCCAGGTGCCCCGACCAAAGCCCGGCTGCATGACCATGGTGGACACAGGATCGGTCGTGATGGCCGATCCAACCCTGCCGCAGACCTGGGGATTTTCGATCACCGCCAGCGCCGCAGCATCGGCAGTCGCATCGGCCACCGCCGCCGGGCCTGCCAGGCAGATGGCCGCCGCCGTGAAGGACAGAAGTTTCAACCGCATCGCACGCCTCTCGAACACGCCGGGCACAGTGTGGCCCAATCCGCGACGTGATCCAACCTCGGTCAGCGGTCTAACGTGGCAGAACGTAGTCCAGATCGTAGTGGTGGACGCCGCCTTCGACGGTCAGTTTGAAATCGCCCGAGATGCCCTCCAGGGCACCGGTTCCCGAGTTCGGAACCACCGTGATCGCAAGGGTATAGGCCTCACCCGCCATGTCACCGCGATGGGCCAGAAGGAAGGCCCCCTCACGCCCGTCCAGCGTCCCCACGAACCGCTCGATCGCCACATAGGTGCCGACGGTTTCGCTGCCTGCAGGGCCGCCCGCCAGCATTTGACCCACGCCATGACCGATCAGGCCGCCAGTAAAGGTCTTGGTCAGGGCGTAACGGCTCAAGCCCAGACCCGCCTCGACCGCCTCCGGATCGGCGGGGACGACCGAGACTTCGAACGTACCGCTCGCGTGATGAACAGCGCCATCCTGGGCCAGGGCCTGCCCGACACCAACGAACGCCAGGGCGACGACGGCGACAAGCACGGCAACAGCCACAAGGCCACGGGCGGTCAGAATCTTCAGCATGGCGACGTCCCAGAACAATAGGAGAACATTCTGCCGCCCCAGCGATCGAACGTCAATCGGCGACCCTCAGATCAATCCCGCCATCGGCGAGGACGGGTCGGCATACATCCGCTTCTGCATCCGCCCGGCCAGATAGGCCTGTCGACCTGCAATGACGGCGTGCTTCATCGCGCTGGCCATCAGGATCGGATCGCGTGCCCCCGCAATGGCGGTGTTCATCAGGACCGCATCACAGCCCAGTTCCATGGCGATGGTCGCATCCGACGCCGTGCCGACACCGGCATCGACCAGCACCGGCACCCCGGCCTGTTCGACGATCAGGCGGATATTGACCCGGTTCTGGATGCCCAGACCCGAACCGATCGGCGCCGCGGCCGGCATGATGGCGGCAGCCCCCGCCTCCTCCAGCCGCCTGGCCATGACCACGTCGTCGGTGCAGTAGACCATGACATCGAACCCGTCCTTGACCAGCATGTCGAGCGCCCGGAGCGTCTCGACCATGTCGGGATAGAGGTGGGCGGTGTTGGACAACACCTCCAGCTTGACCAGGTCCCAGCCCCCCGCCTCGCGCGCCAGCCTCAGGGTCCGCACCGCGTCCTCGCCGGTAAAACAGCCTGCGGTGTTGGGCAGGAAGGTGAACCGCTCCGGCTTTACATGATCGACCAGCATCGGCTGGGTCGGATCGCTGAGGTTCACGCGGCGCAGGGCCACGGTCACGATCTCGGCCCCCGCCGCCTCGGCAGCAGCGGCGTTCTGGGCGTAGTCGGCGTATTTGCCGGTGCCGACGATCAACCGCGAGGAGAAGGTGCGACCGGCGACGGTCCAGGTGTCTGCGGTCGTGATGGAAGACTGTGCGTTCATGGTGGCGGTCTAGCCCAAATGACGAGCGGGGCGAAGAGATGACCTGAAACCGCCCTGAAAATGCCGCGCTGCGCGCTCGACATGACCACGTTCGGTTGAACATGGAAGGAAAAGTCGATGACGATCCAACGGCGTACCGGCGGATGGGCAGGCCTTGGCCTGTCGCTCTCGGCCCTCGTGATCGTCAGCGGCTGTGCACCCCTCGAGGGTGAAGACAGGGCAGATGCACCCCTTCCGTCTCCCCCACCCTATGTCGCGCCGCCCATGGCCCCGCCGCCTCCGCCCGCGCCGAGCCGTCCGGCCATCGTAGGCCTGACCGCCAGCAGCAGGGAGGACAGCGTGGACGAGATCGTGGTCTCCGCATCGCGCATACCCCCGGCCTCGGCCTCGCCCGTGCCGCCCGGACCGGGCCGCCCGATGCCCCAGTCCGGCATCCTGACGGCGGGCGATTATGACGACCTGCTGAACCCGGCCTTGTATTCGGCCTATGTCGGACGCCAGCTTCAGGATCAGGCCAACAGCCGCCTCCCCTATGTCGATACCGCACGCGCCGTGACGATCCGCGTCACAGATGTCCGTGACCGGCCCATGCCGTTCGTCGAGGTGCGGGCGACCAGGGCCGACGGAACCACGATCAGCCTGCGAACCGTCGCCGATGGGGCCGTGACCCTGTTTCCCGCCCTGGACGGACTGGGCGAGACCAGCCGGATCACGGTCGGCAGTGGCCGGAACGCCGTGACCCGCACCCTGACGCCTGGCCAGGACCGGGTGCTGGAGGTCCGGCTGGCGGGCACCGCCCAGGCGGTGCAGGCGTTCGACCTGCTGCTGGTCATCGACGCGACCGGAAGCATGTCCGACGAGATGAACTATCTGAAGTCGGAACTGACCTCGATCATGGCGGCCGTCGCCGAACGGCACCCGGGCGTGGACATCCGGATCGGCCTGATCGTCTATCGTGACGTCGGTGACGACTACGTCGTGCGGCAGTTCGGCTTTACCGGCAACGTCGGTGCCATCCAGACCGTGCTGGCGAGACAGGATGCGGGCGGCGGCGGCGACTATCCGGAGGCCGTGGATCAGGCCATGGCGACCGCCCTGGACTTCCCGTGGCGCGAGGATGCCGTCAAGGCCCTGATGCTGGTCGCCGACGCCCCGCCGCACGACGACCGCATCGGCCAGACCTGGGCAACGACGCTGGAGGCCCGCCGCGAACGGATCCAGATCGTCCCGCTCGCCGCCAGCGGCGTGGCCGACAAGGCCGAGTTCGTGATGCGGGCCATGGCGGCGGCGACCCAGAGCCGGTACCTGTTCCTGACCGACGATTCCGGGGTGGGCCTGCCCCACGATACCCCCGAGGTCAAATGCTATGCCGTCACCCGGCTGGACGGCCTGGTCCGCAGGGTGCTGGACAGCCTGATCTCTGGCCGCCGCATCGAGCCAACGGAGGCCGAGGTCATCCGCCGTGTCGGACCCTATGACCGGGGCGTCTGCAACGTGCCGGGCCCGAAGGCGGGGTGAACCCGGCTTCGCGACAAGGGCCGCTTACCCCCCCCCGACGAAGACCACCAGTTCGATCCGGTCGCCCTCGGCCAGGGCCGTCGTGCCGTGCAACGAGCGCGGGACGATCTCCAGGTTCCGCTCCACGGCAACCTTGCGCGGGTCCAGCGACAGCTCCTGGACCAGAGCCAGGATCGTCCTGGCGGCCACGTCGTGCGTGTCTCCGTTGACTTGAACGCGCATACCCTTACGTCACCCTTTTGATCGGCGGCTTTGACCTTGGCCGTGCGTCGGTTACAAGGCCGCCCGATTCCACGCGACCCCGCGATCCGGAACCCGCTTCGATTTCATGTCCGACACGCCCGTCCTCTACGTTCTGAATGGCCCCAACCTCAACCTTCTGGGGGTGCGGGAGCCGGATATCTATGGGCATGAGACCCTGGCCGACATCCAGGCGATCTGCGAGGCGGCGGCCGACCAGGGTGAGGACGAAGGCTTCACGGTCGTGTTCCGCCAGTCCAACCATGAAGGGCAACTGGTCGACTGGATTCAGGAAGCCCGTACCCAGGCCGCCGCCCTGGTCATCAATCCGGCCGCATATGGCCATACCTCGGTCGCCCTGCTGGATGCGATCAAGGCGCTTTCCATACCCGTCGTGGAATGCCACCTGTCGAACTTGTTCGCGCGCGAGGCTTTCCGGCATCATTCCTTCATCACCCCCGCTGCGTCCGGCCTGATCGCCGGGTTTGGCGCGGGCAGCTACGATCTGGCCGTCCGGGCCGCCATCCGGCTTGTGCGGGAACGCAGCAGCTCGGCGGACCGTTCGGTCTAACAACGAAAAGGCTAAAATCCGATGGCCGACGCCAAACCCCTGAAGAACGATCCCGAGATCGATGCCGCCCTGGTCCGCCAGCTGGCAGACATTCTGAATGACACGTCCCTGACCGAGATCGAGGTCGAGCGCGGCGAACTGCGCATCCGCGTGGCGCGCGAGATCACCGCCGCACCGGTAATGCAGTATGCCGCTGCTCCGGCCCAGTATGCGACCGCCCCGGCCGCCACCTCGCCAGCCGCCATCGCGCCCTTGTCCATGCCGTCCGACCCTGCGACGATAGTCGCCAAGGCCGGGGAAACCGTGAAGTCGCCTATGGTCGGCACTGTCTATCTGCAGGCCTCGCCCGAGGCCGCGCCCTTCGTCAAGTCGGGCGACAAGGTCAAAAAGGGCCAGACCCTGCTGATCATCGAGGCGATGAAGACCATGAACCCGATCCAGGCCCCGCGCGACGGGGTGGTGGCCGAGATTCTGGTCGGCGACGCCCAACCCGTGGAGTTCGGCGAACCCCTCGTCCTGCTCGAGGCCTGATCGCCATGTTCACCAAGGTCCTGATCGCCAACCGGGGCGAGATCGCGCTGCGAATTCACCGCGCGTGCAAGGAGATGGGCATCTCCACCGTCGCCGTTCACTCCGAGGCCGATCGCGGGGCCATGTGGGTGCGGCTGGCCGACGAAAGCGTCTGCATCGGCCCGGCTGCGGCGGCCAAATCCTATCTGAACATCCCCTCGATCATCGCGGCGGCCGAGATCACCGGGGCCCAGGCGATCCACCCCGGCTATGGTTTCCTGTCGGAAAATGCCCGCTTCGCCGAGATCGTCGAAGCCCACGGCATGACCTTCATCGGGCCCAGGCCCGAGCATATCCGCATCATGGGCGACAAGATCACCGCCAAGAAGACGGTGCTCGAGGCCGGTATTCCTTGCGTTCCCGGATCGGACGGCGAGGTCGAGACCATCGAGGCCGCCATCGAAGCCTCGAAATCCATCGGCTTTCCCCTGATCGTCAAGGCTGCGGCCGGCGGTGGCGGCCGCGGCATGAAGGTGGCCCTGACCGCCGACGACCTGGTCGAGGCCGTCCAGACCGCCCAGACCGAGGCCAAGTCCGCCTTCGGCAACGGTGCCGTCTATATGGAGCGCTACCTCCAGAAGCCGCGCCATATCGAGATCCAGGTCATCGCCGACAGCCACGGCAATGTCGTCCACCTGGGCGAGCGCGACTGTTCGCTGCAACGCCGCCACCAGAAGGTGCTGGAAGAGGCCCCCTCTCCCGCCCTGTCGGCGGAAGGCCGCGCCAAGATCGGTGCCGTGGTCAACGAGGCCATCGGCAAGATCGGCTATCTCGGCGTCGGCACCATCGAGTTCCTGTGGGAGGACGGCGAGTTCTTCTTCATCGAGATGAACACCCGGCTCCAGGTCGAACATCCTGTCACCGAGGCCGTCACCGGCGTCGATCTGGTGCGCGAACAGATCCGCATTGCTGCGGGCCTGCCGCTCAGCTTCACCCAGGACGACATCCATTTCGAGGGCCACGCCATCGAGGTGCGGATCAACGCCGAGAACGCCGAGACCTTCACCCCCTCGCCCGGCACCATCACCGACTTCCACGCTCCGGGCGGCCTGGGCGTGCGTCTGGATAGCGCCATCTACGCCGGCTATTCGATCCCGCCCTATTACGAC
>Ga0209066_10002539_pt1 | contig 22057 bp, 34 predicted proteins | sample All_14_2_FD_187198 | JGI IMG/M metagenome (GOLD analysis project Ga0209066, IMG submission 187198) | Freshwater microbial communities in response to fracking from Pennsylvania, USA - Allegheny Zone_MetaG_DW_15 (SPAdes) (version 2) ... | reverse complement strand
GAATTGCATTGGGGGGCAACCTGTATTGGTCGGCGTGTGGGGGGGGGCTGGCGACATGGCCAGGCTCGCACCGCGGCGTTCATTGGCGTCGCTGTGGTGTCATGGACTGGCTTTGGTCGCTTCCTTTGGTCGGTGATGATGATCGTCCTCACCCCCGACTTGCGCTGGGTCCAGCTCCAGCCGGTTGCCGCTTGCCGGGCCTCTTCGTGCCTCGATGCCCGCCGCACTCTCGTCCTCGATGGCACAAGGAGAGCCCAACGCTCCTACCCATGGACTGGCTGGGACTGGCTTGCACCGCGCCGCTCGCTGGCGGCGCTGTGATGTCATGGACTGGCTGGGACGCTCCCCGTGGACGGTAACGATGACCCGTCCTCACATTTGTCGAACCTCGACAAATGCCGCTTGCCAACCATCTCGTTCCTCGATGCTTGCCGCACTCTCGGCCTTGAGTGCACAACGAGTGCCCAACGCTTGCTGCACAGCGGAGCGTATAGTCAGCAAGATGGAACATGATGACCAAAACACGGAACTCGAAGGTCGTAACGCGATACCACCTGCGCTTGGGTGGTGTCGCTACAAGAACACGACTTTTGGTGAGAGGTTGCGGGAGGAACGCGCACGCCTTGGTATGACCCAGGACGAGATGGCAGAGGTTGGTGGTGTGGGACGGACTACCCAGCACATCTACGAACAAGATATACGCGCACCCAACCTCGGGTATCTGGATCTGCTCCGCAATCGGGGTGCTGACCTGAGTTACCTCGTTCTGGGGGTGAGGCATGTGGTGGAGGCTGCTGATGCCATCCCTCTGAATCCACAGACGCTCTCGAACGTCTACCGACTCGTCGATGAGGTGGGCGTCGATACGCTAGGTCAGTTGCTACCGCTTGAGGCCAGAGTGCGTGTTTTCCAAGTCATGTGCGCCTCCTTGAAAGCCCATGGTGCGACACCCAAGAACCTGGATGCACTTCGCAAGGAACTGGCTTCTTTTCGCATTGCTGAGGATTTGCCTCCCGGCTGACGTGGGGTGGGCTGCTTGCGGCTGCTTGCAAAGGGGGTGCCTAAAAAGTAGGCAATCCAGCGTGCCCCTCTGGGTGAATGAGGCTTGGTCGCCTAGTTGTCCACAGAGTCATCCACGGCTTTTGGGGACAAAGGGGGGCACGGATGTAGGCGAGTCCTTTGCAGGCGTTGGCTGCCTGGCCCACTGAGGTGGCAGTGGTCTTTGCCATGCGAAATGTGAGGTCGAGCGGGAGGATGGCAGGCGTGGCCACAGATGGCCTGGCACCTCGATGGCATGGCTTAATGCGTGTGCTCGACTCTGCACGAGTCGCCCCCAGCCTTACGCGGTCGCGCTTGACGGCTCTGCGGCTGGACGCCGCCTCACCTGCGCTGCCTTGCGAATCACTCGCCGGGTGCTCGTGACTGGCATGGCTGGACGCCAAGCCATCGGCCTACGCCGTTCGGTCGGAGAGCCCCTTCGGGGAGACATGAGAGTCAGGAGATTGCCAACCTCTCTCTCCTGGCTTCATGGAATCGGTTGGCAATCTGGCGCATCGCCGATTTACCCCCGAGCTTCGCGCTGCGCACGCAAACCCGAAAACCCTTTTGGTGTCTTGCTCGCACAACCAAGGTCGCCAACCTTGCTTGCCCGGCGCTGTGGAGTCGGTTGGCGACGACCTATCGCCGATTTACCCCCGAGCTTCGCGCTCGCGCATGCACGCCCGCAAGTCCCTCTTCTGCCAGGTGTCCTTTTGGGGGTGATCCCCTGTTTAGGGTGGGTCGTTCGGGCAATCTTCAAATGCACCTGTTGCAAACATCGTGAGACGTGCCATAGAATCTGGCCATCCCCGAACACAAGGTGATTGACGGGGTAGAGCGGTTCCAACTCCAGCTCTCAGCGTTCCGGCCCCCAGTGCGGGCCTGCTGGCCGATGGAGTCGTTCTTGCATCAACCTGCCAATAGGCGAATTGCGACAACAACCCTGCCGGAACAGCGGGGTTGTTTTGTTTCTGGAGTGCGCTTTGTCCAAACGTGAGGTGAACGAGTCTTCCACGAAGCCAGCTAGGTCAACCTCGCGAGTCAAGGCTGCGGCGGATATGGTCACTAGCATTGGCGATGCGATCTTCATGCTCGATCTCACCATCAACGACTGGAGCGAGCAGTTGAATCGTGCCCAGCCGCACCGCACTGGCCGTCTGGTTGTTCGCTTCGGCAAGAACTCCTACGTTCGTATCGAAGGTGGTCGCAACTACGACGTGGAGCCCATCGTTGGGAAGATGGTGCAGATGCAATCTGGTTCGTGGGGCTTTTTCAAGCTGACCGACCGAGACCAGTACGAGAAGCTGTCTGATCTGCGCGTGGGCAAGACCCTCAAAAGCGATTCCCTGGTGGTGCGTCTGATCGATGGCATTGAAGAATTGCTCAAGCAGCGTGAGGAGCTTTGTGAAGCTCTCGTGGCTTTGCGGGGCATGCATCACAAGGTCGAAGCGGTGATGGCCAACTGTGTGCGCCGGGGTGGGCAGGTCTATGAGCTTGCCGAACGCGTGACGATCGACTGGACGCAAGGTGCCGAGCGTGCCGAGCAGTTGATCACCCAAAAACGCCGTGAGCGGTATCAGCGTTCCAAAACGGCAAAGACTTCTGACTCACCTGAGGTGGCAGTATGAAATTCATGGTGGTTGACTTCAACAACTCCGAGGTCGATGTGCTCGCCTCTGGGGTCTCCACGGACGTTGTGCTCGTGTATGCGATGGGCGCATCTCAGGCTGAGCCGCTGGAGATGTTCGCGGCCTTGCGCTCCCGTGGCTATCGTGTCTACATGACGCGCAAGCCCGCTGCGGGCATGGCTTCGACGAAGTTCTTTGTCTTCGCCACTCTGGGACAACTGATGCAGCGTTACCCGCAGGGTCGGTTCACGGTCGTGTCGAACGAGCGTAGCTACGATCAGGTGGTTGCGTACCTGCATTCAAAAGGGATGACCAATGTTCGGCGGCTGGCGGGTTCCGACTTGCTTCCTGCCGAGGTGGACAAGACCTTTACCTTGCAGGATGAAGTCGATGCGCTGGTCAAGCTCTCGCGTGTGACAGGCAAGTACGCTGCCGAGGTCGAGCAAGAGATTGCCTTGCTCGCACGCCTGGATGCTCTGGCCACGCCGAAGGCTGTCAAGCCGGTGCCCACGGCACAGCCGGTCGAAGCCGAAGGCGAGACCAAGCCGCTGGCCGTCATCACTTTGCGTCGTGTCACTAAGCCCAAGGCGAAGGTGGGCTATTCGAGCCAGGCGATCTTGCGCACGCACCCCCTTGCCGGTGTGAGCATGATCCCTACCGTTGTGCGGGCTGTCTGATGGGTTGCGCAGAGGCGCGTTGCCTGATTCCCGGCCCATGCCAGGCAGCCTCGCGCACAAAGGTCGGCCAGCCTCATGCGCGTGCGTGGTCGCTCAGGAGTAGAGGCATGCACTGCGTGACTTTGAAAATGGATCGGGTGTTCGACATCCAGCCATACCCCATCGGACATCAGAAGAGGACGTGTTTCAGCTTCGAGTCCGGTGGCAAGCGGTACTTGTCGGTGTTGGTTTTGGGGAGCCCCAAGTTGGCTGCCGGGCAAACGATCTCGGCGGTGCTGCGAGAGAAAGACAACTGGCAAAGCCTGGTTGGAATGTGTCTTCATGAGACGGGGGACATCCTGGCTGCCAGCCCCATGGACTGCGTTGTCTCGGTTGTCCAGGTGTCGGTGCTCGCGTTCGTTCTCTGGCTGCAGTTCTCCCAGGGGGCAAAGGTCTTTGCAGGCATGCTGATCTACTTGGCTGTCGTCGCGGTGATCTTGCATAGCGGGCTCGTGCTGCTGCGAACGCGTCGAACCTTGAGGCGTCATTTGCAGCGGCCATGACATCTCACAGGTAGTCAAAAGCAATCCGCTGAGACATAACCTGGAGATCCACACATGAATGTCGCAACTTCACGTCTCATTGGCCCGGCACTTGATTGGGCTGTTGGTCATGCGTTGGGCATCGAAGCCCGAAACAACAGGGTCGTTTACTTCGTGCCTCACGAGGCCGAATGCGACGATCATCTGGAGTTCGTTTGCATGGCCGATAGCCATGCTCACGCTACTGAGCAGTGCGAAGACGCCTATCCGGGCTGTCGGGTCGAAGATGTAGAGATGTTGGAGCCGTTTTCGCCCAGTACCAACTGGGCGCAGGCGGGGCCGATCATCGAGAGCGAACGGATCATGCTGACCAACGGCACGCCAGTGTCGGGCTCGTTCACCTGGTATGCGTTCACGAGCAAGCCTGCTCCATCAGCGTCGATCAAGGGAGCTACCGCTCTTGAGGCCGCAATGCGCAAGTTTGTGGCCATCAAGCTCGGTGACGAAGTTCATCTGCCTGAAGGTCTGCTCAGCGCATCTCATTGACACGCAGTTGCGAAACTGTTTTTGACCACCCCAGGCCGCTCCTTCGGAGCGGCTTTCCTCATGGGGGTCTTGCTCGATCAATCAAGGTCGCCAACCTTGCTTGCCCGGCGCTGTGGAGTCGGTTGGCGACGACCTATCGCCGATTTACCCCCGAGCTTCGCCCTGCCGCATGGCAGCCAGCACGAGGATGGCCAGTCTCAAAGTGGACTTTGTGCATACCGGGCATCTCCAGTCAGTCAATGGCATCCCGTCTTGGCGTTTAACTGGAGAACATCATGATTTCAACCACCCAAGAACTGCGCACCGCCATGCTGGTGTTCCTGCGCTACGAAAACGCTGAAGTCTCAACCGTGGGTGTTTTGCTACTGCGCACGGCCATCGAGCAGGACGCTGAGGTCAAGCAAGCGTTGATGGCTGCCACCACGCATTGGGTCAACACCACCGAGGACGGGCGCAAGATTTGGCGTTACTCGTGTTGTGACCTCAACATCGGAGACCTGGCCTGCAGCTCGGCTTTCCAAAGCCCTGCCTTCCTTGCTGCCCTTCAAGAGCGTGGCGTCGAGTACCTCGATTGCATCGTTGTCGATACCACTGATGCTTTGGCGTACGACACCGTGCTGGTCAATGAGGCGCAAGTCATCGAGACTGAGACCGAAGGCTCGCCGAGTTGATCTTTCCTGACCCAAGCCCCGCCATCCACACGATGCGCGGGGCTTTTTTCTGTCTCGCCTCGTTAGCGTGACTGGCACGTTAATGCCCAACGTCAGGCCCGTGGCCAATTCATTACCTCTCGTCGGACATCTCCAGGAAGTTACAGCACGTCGCTGCAACACAACCGAACAGGAGATACCCATGTCCACCGTCATCAAGTTCAGCCTCGATGGAGGCATTACCTTTCAGGAAGCAAAGCAGGGTCTGCGCATCGTCTATGAGCACATCGATGTCCCAGGCGAAGATCAGCCAGGTGAGGTGCACCTGAATGTGGCAGCAGAAGGCGTCATCACCGATGTCTGGGTCACGCGTGAGGAGTATCTGGATCACAACATCGGCACGCGTGCAGAGTTGCTGGATGACCTCGTTGGAGACCTGATCGAGGCTGGAGCCTGAAAGTTCGTGTTCAGACGCACGTTGGCCATGTTGCTCACGGCAACTGCCCGCGTGCCCGATGTCAGTGCCCCTCCAGCACTGATATCACGTTCAACCCCTGGTCGCTCCTCGTGGGCGACTTTCAGCTTGGTGCGCGTCAGGCCGCAGGCCAAGTTTGCATCGACGGGACATCTCCAGTCAGTCGTCGGCACAACGTCGAGGCATTAACTGGAGATCCCTGTGAACACAACGAAAATGCAAACCTCTGAACTGTCTGGCGCAGCACTTGATTGGGCGGTGGCCAAATGCGAAGGTGAATGCCTGGCACCTCAGTGCTGGCACTTGTACGGTTATGGCTCCTCGTGGGAAAAAACGGGTCGCTTGATCGAACGCTTCGAGATCGACCTCAAGTCCATCGGCGAGGGGGTCTGGCAAGCCTCCAATGTGTTCGATGACCTGGCGTTCCGTCACTTTGTCGGTCCGACACCCATCGTCGCAGCTCTTCGTTGCTACGTCGCCATGCGTCTTGGTGAAGAAGTTGAAGTGCCCACAGCGTTGGCCATACCCACTGCCACCACGGCATGAAAGTGATCGCAGCATCCTGGTTGGTTTTACAGCCTGGACGACTGCGTGAAAGATGTCGGTGCCCTGCGCATCGATGTCTCAGTTGACCCCCCAGTCGCTCACTCCGTGAGCGACTTTCTTTTGTGCGCTACAGGTGGGGTGGCTGCCAACGACCCACTTTGCGCCGCCGCCACATCTCCCCAGCAGTGCCTCACTTCCGATGGCGCATAACCGGGGAGTCTTTTTATGAAACATGTCCATAGCGTTGACGCACCAGAGTACAGGGTCGATTGTGCTGCCGAGGCAGATGAAACCATCCTCACGAAAGCTCGCGAGATCCTGCGCCGCCGCGTGAATAACGCGACAATCCTCTGCAGTCCGCAACTGGTGAGGGAATACCTGCAGATGGAGGCAACAAAGAGTCCCGATCACGAAGTCTTCAGTGTCCTGTTCCTGGACGCACAACATCGCGTGATCGAGTTCTCTGAGATGTTCCGGGGCACGCTCACCCAGACGAGCGTATATCCTCGGGAGGTGGTCAAGGAGGCGCTGCGCCTTAATGCGGCAGCGTTGATCTTTACCCACAACCATCCGTCTGGATCTCTGGTGCCTAGCAGGGCCGATGAGGCGCTGACGCAAACTCTCAAGTCGGCACTGTCGCTGGTAGACGTTAAGGTGCTTGATCACATCATCACTTCCAACTCTGGCGCACTCTCGATGGCAGAGAAAGGATTGATCTGAAACTCGGGCGGTAGCCTGCACCTTAGCGATATGGGCGATGCAGAGTTGCCTATGCGAACTTCGATGCTTCTGTGCTTTCAGCTCAGCAGCATCATTGACGCATCATTGAACCCAAGCAGCCTCTTCGCGAGGCTGTTTTCTTTTGGTGGCAGCAATGTGCCGCATGGCAGCCATCGACTTAGGTGCCGGTCATACATCTCCATTCCGGTCAGTCGTCAGCAATCCCGCTGAGACGTTAACCCTGGAGTCTCCATGAAAATCAAATCCTGTGAATTGACCGGCACTGCTCTCGATTGGGCTGTGGCCACTGCAGAGCAAGCGAGCATTGAGATCGGCATGCGCAAGCAAGTCCTCTTTGACACCCATGAGGATGATGCTCCTGCGGGCGTCAGCGAGCACGATGACACACGCTGGCAGGTCTACAACCCTTCCGAAAATTGGGCGCAGGCCGGGCCGATCATCGAGCGGGTAGGCATTGAAATGTTCCGCAACAATGACAAGAGTTACTGGTTCACGAGCCCTTCTCGCGGCCCAATCGGCACAGGCGAAACGCCCTTGCTGGCTGCGATGCGGCAATACGTGCGAAGCACGCTTGGGGATGAAGTCGAGATCCCTGAGGAGCTGCAAGACGCAGCTCATTGATACGCAGTTGAGAAACTGTTTTTGACCACACCCAGGCCGCTCCTTCGGAGCGGCTTTTTCATTGGTGTCTTGCTCGCACAACCAAGGTCGCCAACCTTGCTTGCCCGGCGCTGTGGAGTCGGTTGGCGACGACCTATCGCCGATTTGCCCCCGAGCTTCGCCCTGCCGCATGGCAGCCCACGACTTAGGTGCCGGTCATACATCTCTCAGGCAGTCATCAGCAATTCCGCCGAGACGCTCAACTGGAGATGAAATCATGAAAGTCAAAACTGAAAAACTCACTGGCGCTGCACTGGACTGGGCGGTGGCTCTGGCTGAGGGGCTGACGGTGTTTGTGGGTATGAACCATACGCTCACCGGCCCTGCTGTTCGCGAGCTTGGTGTGGAGGACGAGCCTGTTTTGAGCCCGTCGAGCGATTGGACCTTGAGCGGGGCACTCATCGAACGCGAGAGCATTTCGTTGTTTCCCAATCAAGGCGGATGGTTCTCGTCCATGGTGCATAACAACGAGGTCGATGGCACGGTCCAGAACTTCATTGGTACGGGATCGAGCCCATTGTTGGCCGCTCTACGCTGCTTCGTTGCTAAACGAATCGGTGATGAGGTGGATTTGCCACTCGCTCTTGTGGAGGTGATAGAGAAGCCACGCAGTTCAGATTTGCCAGCAGACAACGCTGTCGATTCGGATCTGCTTGACGGGGCGGCATTGAACTGGGCCGTCGCTCAGTGTGTCGAGCAGCCTGTGTTTTGGCACGATGAGGCCCGTGCTCTCTATATGGGAGATGGACCAAGGGGAGACCATGAGTACAGCCCTTCAACCAACTGGGAGCAGGGTGGGTCTTTAGTCGAGCATTACAAAATCGATGCCTCTTGGGACGAAGACCATCGCGAGTGGACAGCGTTCTCGCCGGTCATTCCAACAGTGCCAGGATCTTCCGCCTCGATGGGTCGTGGATCAACTGCGTTGGAAGCGTCGATGCGTGCACTGGTCGCGAGTCATCTAGGTTGCCGCGTCCAGGTGCCGGTGGAGCTGGTGCCAGATGGTCAGGTGATCAGATCCATCTGATGTCCACACCATCTGCTGGAATGCTGAGTCAAGGCAGCCGTATAACAGCGGCGCTCCTCATTGACCACATGGCAGTGCCATGAGCACCGATTGAAGTAGCAACCCCAGAAGACCGCATTCGTGCGGTCTTCTTCTATTTCAGCGAGGTACATCTCCCCATCAGTCATCGGCATACCGCTGGGACACATTCACATGGAGATCAAAATGAAAATTCGTTCGGATGCATTGGTGGGTGTTGCGCTTGACTGGTTCGTCGCTCAGTGCGAGTCGGTCAAGACATACGGCCCCGAGGACTTTCGGGAGCAGCGCAAGCATGTGACCAAGAACGGTGAGTACGTTTTTCGTTGGCATCAAAGCTGGCAGCAAACTGGCCCGCTGATTGATCGCGAACACATCGACCTTTGCTGGGCGCAAGGGACTGACACATGGTGCGCGTACATGTCCTCAGACAGGCATGACCGCCTGCTTGAGATCGATGGACCTACCGCGTTGGTTGCCGCGTGCAGATGCTTCGTTGTTGCCCGCCTCGGTGACGAGGTTGAGGTGCCGCCAGGCCTGCTTCATGAAGGCGAAGTGATAGGCGTTGCCAGTGATGGCACCGACATCTTTTGGAAGGCCGATCAAGGCCTGGCCGTGGCCTGCACAGCGTGAGCGTCATAGGAGCACACGGATGATCCCAAGACCGCTTCGGCGGTCTTTCCTTTTGGGTCTTGCTCGCACAAACAAGGTTCACCAACCTTGCTTGCTCGGCGCTATGGAGACGGTTGGTGAACCCGCATCGCCGGTTTACCCCCGTGCTTCGCGCTCCGCATGGGACTTAATTTTTCGCAGACATCTCCCAGGCAGTCATCACAGCATCCCGCTGCTGATCTTTAACTGGAGATTTTCATGTCCCTCGTCGCTATCGTCGTTGACTCTTCCTCTTTCGACGCTGTTTCTTCCGAGATGCAGCAATTTCTCAAGTCCAAGGACTTGATCGGAAAATCGGGGTCTTACTTCGGCGATTCCATCGTGCACGTCTATGACGCGAACGGTGATCTTGTGTGTACTGTCACCAGTACGATCAAATTGGCAGACCTCAGCGAAATGCTGCGAGTTGCCGAACGCAGTCAACAAGTTGGTTTCCAACGTGGTCTGGCTGAAAAGATGCGCGAGATCCGTTCCGTTCTCGATCTCGGCTGATTTTTCTACTCCCAAAACCGCTCTCTTTGAGAGCGGTTTTTCTTTTGCGCAGACATATCCACGGCAGACACCCAAACCTTCAAGGAGAACACGATGGAGATGACTGCCGAGCGATTTGCTCCAACGGAGTTTGTGCAGGCTTCGACGCTGAGCCGCAGTATCGATCTTGTGCGTCGTTTTAAGAGCGGATGCCCTGAGACTGATCACATAGATGCGGTCGAGATGTTGTGCACTCATTTCGACATTAACGCCTACCAAGTGGGGACAACCTTTCCTGAGGTAAGCAATCCGTCCGATCACAGTAAATGGTTCGTTTCAGTGAGCGCAGGCAGTGTCCTTGATGTCGGGGAGTTCCCACCCCTGGCAGAAAGTGAATTAGCCGCAAAGTTGACAGCAGTTGTGCACTACAACTTGGATACTATGTTCCTCGCTAGTCATGCTCATTGAGCAAAATCCGTCCACCCCATGATCGCCTCCTCGGAGGCGATTTTCTCTACAACAAGCGCGCAATGGCTGTGCTCGATGACGCATGCTCCAGACCCAAGACCATGGGTCTTCACTGCCACGTTGCTTGTTAGATGCGCCATTGTTGCCGGACAAATAACGCTTTCACGCTGTACATTTTTGCCGTACACTAAAGTCGCTGAGGCAGGAAGCGGCAGCAACCGACCGGAGAGCGACATGAGCTACAGCACCTACACCGTGACAGTGACTCCGAAGCTGGAGACTTGGAACAACAAGCAGTACACGGTAGAGATGGAAGCCAAAAGCCGGGCCGATGCGATCAAGCAGGCCCGCGAACAGTACAAGGAAAACGCGCAGGACTTTGGACAAACGGCGGCTACCTACACGGCCAAAAAGAATGACTGAGCCAGCCAAGAAAACGCGAGGCCGCCCGGCATTGCCGCCCGAACAGCGGCAGACAGAGCGCGTCGAGGTTCGGATGACAAAGACGCAGCGCGAGAAGCTGGACAAGCTGGGCGGCGCTGCGTGGATTCGAGAGCGGATCGACAAGGCGCGATCAGCGGAAATATGAGCAATGAAAAACTGCTGCGGGAGGCGCTGATCCGACTTCTGGGGTACGCGACCAGCCTCGAAAGCACAACAGACACAGACGGAGATCACCCGGCTATGAAGCAAGCACGCTACGCACTTTCCCTGCCAGCAGAGGTTGGGGGGTGCGCTAGAGAATAAAGGATCAAGCATGATCACAACAATCGATCTGACGGAAAGCGGCGTCAAGAAATTCAATGGCTGGTTTGCAGACGTTGCAAAGCCGGGCACCGCCCTCCAGGCTGTGCTCTTTGAGATGCTCAGCATCCTGACGGAGCGTGCAGTCATGGGCGAATCGTTGAGCTACGAGCTGCACCGCCAGCACACGATTTCGGGGCGTCCAGAGATAATCACAATTGGGCCTGAGGACGTAGAGACCACCGAAGTCGATGATGATGACGGTGATGACGCATGAGTGACTAATCGCTCATAACTGGTAGAGCGCAGCATGAAACCAAGACAGCAGCCCATCGGCATCACCATCCCTGATGACATCACCATCGCAGACCTCAAGCTGGTTCGTACAGCAGACGGCGACCTCGAATTCGACTGGGCTCCCATTGATCGGATCTGCGAGGCCAGCGGCATCGATCCCCGCCTGTTCAGCCATTCGGATGAGGGAAACGTGGCCAGCTTGTTGAACGCTTGGTATCGCAAGCACCTTCAGGCGGGAGGGGCACCAGATCCTGTCTTCGCGGATTTGATCGGTGAAGCCGAAGCAGAGGATGCAGCAGGGCAGCCTTACAGCCACGCACCAGGTCGCGCATGAAATCGGGATCGGACATCTTCGCGGGCAGCCCTCGCAGAAGCGAGAAGGATTACAAGACTCAGGCCACCTCACTCAAGCGCCTGGCCGGTGGGATGCGTACGCAGATCGCCGCAATGGGCTCAGTGGGGTTCAGCGCAGAAGAGCGGCAACTCCTCGCGAAAGCGGCCATGCTGCTGGAGGATGCCGCCAAGGAATCGACGAAGGCAGCAGGCTTGGCCAAACGTCGGGAGCAAAACAGGATCGCACGGTTTGAGCGGTTGAAGGTGCTGGTCAAGGCGCAGTACGAAGCACTGCCGGATGTGGCAGACCAGTTGATCTGGGTTTGCCACGTGGATTCGTACTTGCTGGACAGAGTGCACCGCTTTCCAGCGGAACTGCCGGTGTGTCTTCAGCGTGCGGGCCATCTGGTGGCCGAAATGCTTTCTTTCAGCGAGAGCCAGCTCACACCGGAAGCCCTGGTTGAGGCCGAGATGGCAGATTTCGAGAGGAAGAAAGGGCGCATCAACGAGATGCATCGCGTCAAGATCGACGAGGTGCTTTCCGCCGTGAGTGCGGCGGGCATGGCTCAGGCCGCTGTGGAGAAGGCAAAGAAGATGTAGGAGAGTTTCTGAAGTGGTGACATCTCTCACACAGTACCCCGTGATGACGTTGAACCACTCCAGGAGCCAACATGTCTTTCGCCACTATCGAAGCACCACAAATCGGGCAACTCGCTAACCTTTACTGCCTCAAAACCCTACCGCTGCAGGTGATGCACTCGTCGGCGGGCTACTACATCGGAACATGCGATGAAGATGGTTTGCCGGTGTCGAGGGAATCAGCTCAGTATTGGAAGACCAGGGCAGACGCGAACGAAGCATTCAGAACGGGTGCTTGGTCGCAGCGTAGGTATCCCTGAATTACGCCGCTCTCTCTTTGATGGTTGTCCATCTCACGCCCTTCGGGGCGTTTTTTTTTGTCTCAACGAGGCAGTCAGAAGAATGCGCCGAGCCAGTTGGCCAGGGCAGTAGGCTCATGGGCCTTGGTTGATCCAGTGCTGGCTTGAGGCTTTTCCTGCGGGGGTGGGGGCGAGGTGGCTCTTCGCTGTTGCGCATTGAGCGTAGAGGCACAGGCAGCGGAATTGATCCACGGCACGCTGCGCCCATGGCAGCAATGGGAGGCCGGTGATCGCCGTATGCACCCTTGTTTGTGGGAGCTTTTCCGGCTCAAGAGTGCGCTCATTGAGCGCCCCTCAAAGTAGGCTTCCCCACACTCAAATCCGGATACCCGAATTTTATTTAGGTGATGCTGCGGCGAGTCTAACGATGAGACTCATGCGTCCCGATCTTTCGTGGATCGGGGCAAACGCCATCCCTTTGACGGGGCGGCTGAAATCACATCGACGCGGGGACCACGGTGCCGATGATCAGCGGCATGATGCTGTTCAAGCCCATCGAGTTGTCGGCGGAGTAGGTGCCAGTTTCGATTTTCACTGCCCACATGGGCTTGCCGCCCTTGGTGCAGCGGAATGAGCCGATGATTCCATCAGCCAGAGCCTCTCTGTAGACCTTGCGGTGCTGGCCGACTATGTTGGCGTCGGCGCTCACCGGGATGCCCTGGCCGAAGTTGGAGGGAACCAGATTGGATGGGTCACGCTCCCAGGCTCCACCCTTTGCCTCGCAGAAGCCTGCCAGTCGGCGAGAAGGCAGGTAGAGGCGGCTGGCGTTCACATCGTTGAACCAGGCGTTGAAGACGGGGCGGCCTGAATGAACCCGCTTGTTGCTGATGTTCAGGGCCACGAAGCCCGCGACATCATCTTCCTTGAATTTGGCGGCGGCTTCGCTCATGGTCTGGGTCGCACAGCCTGCAGCCAAGACGGATGCACAGATGGTGAGGGTGGCAGCAAATCGCATGTTTTTTGAATCCTGTTGGGTTGGAAATAAGCCGGTTGATTCTAAGAAGACAGCATTTTTGAACCCACCCCTCACTTCAGTGAATTAGTCCTTTGGAACGTGATCGAAGCAGAATCAAAGATGCGTGTACGCATCACGTTGTTCGCACCGCAACAACTGATTCGAGCACTATTTATGAAGAAGGTTTACAGTCACTGCATGATCCAGGCCCAATCTGGATACTCCGTGTTGCTGCGCTCAATGTGGTTCCCCATGTCGCTCGATCTGAAATCCATCCTTGACCTTGCCGGTGGCGGTTCGCCTATCGGCGGTCGCGGCGTGGTGCTGCAAAAGGGAGTTGATGTTGGCGAGCAGGATCTGCCCGATGAGTTGGACGACGCGCTGTTTCGTCAGTACCGGGAACGCTGGGAGATGGATGGGGAGCGGTTCCTAGCTTACGTTGTGACCGAGGAGGGGCTGCACCTGACCTTCGAGGTGTCGCACAAGGCGATGCTGGTCGAATGGGTGAGGGAGGTGCTCGCGTCGCTGGAGGCTCGCAAGCGGTTCTTGACGCTCGTGCTGGCAACCGATGGCCAGGTGCGCGATCTACTGATGGATTGCCTGGAGGTTCATTGGGCTCATGCTCGTGATGATGCGCCAGAGGGCACGGGCACGACCGAACTCAAGGTTGACCGGGCACTGCACCCGCTGTTTGGCCACGTCCTTTTCATCACCCTTCCTGCTGGGGTAGTCCAAAAGCGAGACCTGGCGAGTTTCCTGCGGGTGATCGATGGGATGGCCTCCGGGCTGAACAAGCTGACAGAAAACTGGATGTCGTTGAGGCTGAACTTCGAGGGCTGGCCAGCAGACCTTCGACCGCATGAGACCCCGGCGATTCAGGGGTACATGCGTGGGGTGATGAGAGCAGCTCCTTGGTGGCTGGCTCTCGTGCATCCGAGCGAGTACGTGAAGTGGTTTGGCTGCCTGGTGACTCCCAAGCAGTTACGTGCTCGCAAGAGCGGGCCGAGGTTCCAGTTCAAGGCTGAGACTTTGAGGCCGTTGTCCGGCCTGGCTGTGATGCGGGCCGTCCATTTCCTGGACTCGACAGAGATTGAACAATCCGATGTTCGCAACGAGATGGTTTTCAATCTCAGAATGGCTGTAGATCAGCTTGAACGTGGTGAAGATCTGGTAGCATCAGATCCACTGTGCATTGAGGCATTGAAAATCGTTGGGAGATAAGTAATGGGATTGATCAAGGTACGCGATGGCGGTTATGTCCGTGTCGAATCAGTAGGTGCTGTAAATGTAGACCGTGTGTTTGACGAAAATGCAAAGATTCGGACAACAACCACGACCATCATGGATTTGACCGGCCAGAATGTGCTCTCATCCATTGAGACCGAAGTCTCAACAGTGATTCCCAACAGTTACAAATACGCGGTCATGCGCGATAACTTCATTCACGACGAAGTTATTGCGGCAATTCGTGAGAAGCGAGATGCGCTTGAATGGGTGGACCCAGAGGAATGATGTGACCTGATCTGCGGCACAAGCCCCACAACGCACACTACTAATCACCTATTTAGGTGGGTGATTGTTGGTGTGCTTTTTTTATGCGCTACATACAATCTTGGCTGACTCCATTTGATCATTTTTGTCATGAAATTCAAGAAGCTCTTTGCTGCTGCAGTTGCAACGGTGGCTTTCGTTGCCACATCGAGCGCACACGCTGGCCTGTTCGACAATTTGGACTTCAGCGGCTCCAAGCGCCGTCTGGAGACATACAGCAAGGTGCTTGACAAGCAGCTCGTTGACCACTTTTATTGGGTCGCCGAGGATGGGAAGAAGGAGGGGCTTCATGAGGAGTTGGCCAACACCACCTACACCTTCCGCAAGCTGGCTGACGGATCACTGACTGTGCGCAAGCCATTCATGATCGGGGATTCCCTGTACGATATTGTTCGTGCAATGGACGGATTTGGCAAGAGCCCACTGGACGATGAGATGGGGCGACGATATGTGGCCTTTGCAAAGGCTCGCGGCAACACGGTTCACCTTTACAAGCCCGCAATGGGCGCGGCCATGGGAAGCCTTTTCAACACCCATTTCGAGTTCAAGCCGGATCACAACATCAGATCTTTTTTCGAGGCTGAAAATGCGTTGATCGAGGTGGCTCCAGATGGGCGTGTCGTGTCGCTTCAAATGCGTGCCCATCAAGCCATCTTCAATTTCACGGCACGCTCTTTCCAGTACGTGACGTTTGTGTTTGGCAAGGATTACATGCAGCTCTTTGAGAACAAGATTCCAAACAGCTTCATGGCAGAAAACTTCCTGCGCGTTGTCGATTAAATGAAACTGCTGGATGCATATAAGCTGGCTGCCACGTTGCATGCCGGACAGGTTGACAAGGCCGGGCGTCCGTACATCTCGCACCTGAGCCGGGTCTTTGTGCGCGTGCTGGAGCAGGGCGGCGACAGGGACCAGCAAGTCGCCGCCCTTTTGCATGACGCCATTGAGGACGGCCACGCAACAGAAGACAGCCTGCTGTTGATGGGTGTTCCCCGTTCAGCGGTAGACCTGATCGCCGTGCTGACGCGCAGGGAAGGGCAGAGCTATTCGGACTACATCAGCGGCATGCTCAATCGTGAGCGTGCCGTTTTTGTCAAGCGTTGCGACCTGGCCGACAACCTGGACGAAGAGCGACTGAAGGTGCTCGACCCAAAGGTGTCAGAACGGCTCAAGTCAAAGTATGGAGCTGCCCTTTCGATCCTGGCCTGCGAGGGGGTTGCCGCATGATGCGAATCACCGGGCAACGCTCAACGTACGTGGGCACTTATGCCCATCTGCTGCTGGGGTCGGTGTTGGCATTGAGGGCTCTCCTGATCCAAAGTTTCACCGGGGCAGAAGGTGTTGGCCTGGCCGTGGTGCTGTGCAGTGGCTTGGTGGTGTTCTGGGTCGAGCGGCGATGTGCGCAGAGGCGTGTCGAAATAGACGCCGTTGCAAGGCAGGTGAGGGTCCATTCGGTGTCCCTGTTGATGCAGCCGACGGTAGCTGAGTACCCACTGGCTGACTTCGTTTTTATTCGGTCGTTCATCTCAGGTTCAGAGCGCAGAGCCAATGTTGTTGAGCTTGTCACCAGGACGCATGAGGGGCTGGAGTTGGCTTCGTTCAAGCCCTCGTATAAAAGACCTCGTGGCTTGCAGCTCCATTCCCTTGATGGTGAATCTGAGCAAGCACAACAGTTGCGCAGGGATTTGGCTGCGTACGCAAATATCCGTGATCTGGGTTTTCTAGGCCGCCGTGCGGTTGGTGCCCAGCTCACGAGCTAATCCCACCTGAATCCCAGCATTTGCTTGTCGCGCTGGTGCGTATTGCACAAACCGTTTGTTTGTAGTGCAATTAGCCTAAACTGTATTTAGAAGGCAAACGAATGTTGGTATTGAAGAAGCCGGGGGACACGCTACTGCACTGGCGGCACGAAAACTGGCCCCCGAAAGGAATGCGCCAGGTGCTTGGTCTGCCCATCTATATTGGTGCCCCCCAATCGGTTGAGCGACTTGCACTATCGCTGGGCGAGGTCATGGGGAGCGTGTCAGACCATGTGGAGGAGAAATGCCGAGGCAAGACCCCACGGTGGATGCAGGTGCCAAAAATTGTTTTTCGGGTGGAGCGCCTGAATCTCGTGCATGCCACGGCCAAAGCCTCCAAGCGGTTTTCGTCGCTGGCAGAACTGACCAAGCGATGTGGCGATTTCAACCAGGCCGATGGCATCGAGGTCGAAAGGTGGGTCCAAGAAAACCCGCTCGGCCAGTTGGTCACGCACAAGGCGTTCGACGATCTGCGTGCGTATGTTTACGTGGCAGGGGAGGCGGCTCCACAGCGGTTGCGCTTCTTCGAGTCCGGCCTGATCGTGGCCCCCTGCGTCGGGGACGATGTGCTCGTGCAAGATCACAGGGAAGTGGTGCGCTCTAAGCGAAGCGACCGCTACGGTGCGCCTCTGGCCAGAACAACCAAAGGCTGGGCTGTTTACCCGGCTGCACAACCATGATCCACTTCATCACAGACCATCGACCGAATGAGCCTGACGTGGCTTTTGACAAAGACCAGGCGCTCAGTCTGCGCGACTTGGAGGGGCGTGTGGTCGCCACGGTGCAGGCACCGCAGAGCGGTTGGTCAACGGCAGATCTGCACCAAGCAGCGGTCACAGCCGTGGGCCGCTACCAATGTGGGATTGACGCATTCGTGGGTGATCAATGGGTCGGCAGCACCGAGGTTTAGTCGTTCAATAACCGCCCCCCTGTTTGCATATTGATGCAAAATGGGTGTTACGGTATAGTGCTTGCAACAGGTGGAGTGTGATGAACTTCACAATCCAAAATCGAATCAAGCACACATCCGCAAAATGAACGTCAAATCAGTGCTGGTAGAAGTGGACGGGAAATCCAACCGTTGGGCCTCCCGTGTTTATCGTGTGCTCAACAGCACCGTCTTTTATCTCGGTCAGCCTTTGACTGCGGTAGCAGCCATCATCGGGCCGATTCTCATCAAGCGCCACGAAGCGGCACACCAATGGGCCTACCTTTTGGCCAGCGGTGCCTTGACGTTCGGCCTGGTTTATATGGCGGCGAAGATGGGCGCAGCTCGGTCTCGCGCATACCTTGTTTCTCGGGGGCTCTTCGACGAAGCCGAGGATCGGCCAACAGTCTGAAAGCCGGGGCACACCAAGGTAAGAGCAGTACATGAAGAAGCACACCCACCGCAGAGAGCGTCTGGCCCGCACTGACACCCTCGCCGTCGCCGTCAAGGCTGTGGCCTACCTGCCCGAGCATGAAGCGCAAATCCGCATGTCGTCCGTCTCGGAGTCGGTTGCGGCGATATTGGAGGGCGAGGGCAACGACACGGACTGGGGTAACGCAGCATCGGCTTACAACGTCATCTTGGTCCTCGGCAATCAGCGGGGAGTTCTCGCTGGTCAAGTCACCGAGTTCTGTGCCATCGTCGGCAAAACCATCGCGTCGGTTTACGCCAGGCCGCAGGATCAACGTCTTCCCACTGCACAAGAAGCGGAAGTGTTCGAGGCGCTCGTCAATCTGTTTGCGGATGTGCTGGAGTCGGTTCCAAAGCGATTGATCAACGATGCTGAATTGAAGGCGTACAAGCGGATGCGCAGTCAGTCGGGTGTGCTCGATCTCCGTCACTGAGCAGTCATGGCAACCAAACGATCAGTCAAGCCACTCCTCGATGTTGATGCCAGCATGGAGACAGACGATGTTGCTGCAGCCATCAGAGCGGAACTACGCAGCCTTGCCGCGAGCCAGGACAACAAGGCAGCGCCGGGCTACACCATGTCCGTCATGGCCAACGTGTTCTACGACATCGAGGATGCGCTAGGGGCTGGAGCCACACTCAAGGAAGTCCACAAGATCATCGTTGATCACGGTGTTCCTGTGCCTTGGACACGCTTTTCTCATGACCTTCAACGGCTGAGGGCCATCTTCCCGGCACGCAAGAAGGCCATCGAGGTCGATCCTGATCTGGTCTCGGCCATCAGCTCTTCTATCGCTGACCTGGGGGTCGAGTCGATTCGCGCCATTGCAGACAAGCAGTTGCGCAATGCGATGGATGCCGAGCCAAAGGACGAGGCTGAATCTGAGGGCAAGCCTGAAAAACCGCAGAGCCCTGCGCCCGTGCGCCGCAAGCCCCGCGTCAATCGACGCATGACCAGTGGAGGCGATAAGTTGCCCATCGTTGAGCGGGTTCGCCTGTGTGCTCGCGCTGTGCTCGATCTGGCCCAGGGTGAGGAGACGAGCATTGACGCTGTTTCTGCCCGGATGAGAGAGCAGCTCGGATCAGGATGGACTATTCACTCCACCTGTCAGTTCGTGGTCGGCATGCACTATGCCGAATGGCTCAATGCGCCGTGGCCAACGGAGGAAGAGGGCCGGGCAGTGCGGCAAGCACGCGATGTGGCCATGAGCCTGGTCGGGCCGAACAAGAAGCTGCTGGAAAAGCATGATTTGCTCAAGGCCGCGAAAAAGGCATGGAAGAAGGTTTCCAAATAGGATTCGTGACTGTCACGGATTAGCGTCAGTTTCGGTTGGCGTGACTGTCACATAAATGGGCGGGAGACGCCCTTACCTTTCACGGTCTTTCCATTGGACAGACATCTCCCGGCAGTGATCCAGCAATCCCGCTGGTACACAACCGGGAGACCCATCGTGAAAACAAATCCTGTATTCGACAACCCAACCGCCAATAGGCTGGCTCGCAAAGCCACCGAAGAAGCAACCAGGGAGCTTGCGAGCAAGCCACGAGATCAGCTTGATCCTGGCAATCCGAACCACCCGCGCTTCGACAAGGCAGAACCCGTCCTGGCCAAGCACCTTGGCAAGCCATTGAGCAAGGACATCTTCTTCGCGGATGCGCAGGACATCGGACATCTGTGGCGTCAACTTTGGGAGCTTGAAAACCAGTTGGCGGATCGCCTGCTGGAGCACCCATTGGGCACCGCTGCCATCGTCGATGAAGATGCCTGGGTGTTGCGAGACGACGGTGAAAAGCTCATGCTCGTTCACGGATTCTGGAGCGGATCTCAGCTCTCAGATGAAACCAGCCGGTTCGATTTTGATTTGGGCTGGATCGACATCGACGAAGACGGCCTGCACCATGCCATCAGCAAAGTTCAGCAAGCACTTGATCAACTCGATCAAGATGAGAGTGGCCTACGCTTGATCGCGTAGCCCTCTGCAGTCCAACCCAAGCAGCCTCCTTCGCGGGGGCTGTGTTCTTTTGGTGTGCGGATTTGGCTGTCCCACCATGCAAAGCCAGTCGAAAACGGCTGACGTTGAACGATCCGATCAATGATGTCTAATCCGAGCTTCGGACACAACATGACCGCTGACATGAACTTCCCAAAGCACGAAATCAATGAAGCCATTGCTTGGGCGATGAACACACCTCCCGGCGCGGATTACTTGGACGAGGCGAAGGAAGACGCGCAGGATTTCAAGCAGTGGGGCGAAGCGCAGATGAACCGGGATCAACGTGATTCGTACGACATGCTGAGCGGCATGTATGGCGAGACTATCGCGCTCGTGTCGGTGCTCCGAATCATGGATCGTTGGGCAGCGCAACGCTAGGGACAGCTTGGCGTGTGTGGCGAACGCATCCTGTCTTAGATACGGGCGAGGAGGCCAAGCCTGGAGGCCTTCATTCCTGCCAGGTGGCCCCTTTCATTTGGCGAAGCCTGTGAATGCGGGCAGCAAAGGTCGGGTGGGTGGAGATCCGATCCTTGAGCTTGGGCTTGTGGTCGGGGTCGATGGGTGTGCCACGCACAGCGGCCAACTCCACACAGCACGCTTCCATGGCGCGAGGGCCAACATGGAGCGCCGAGAAGCGGTCGGCAGCGAACTCAAAGCGCCAGGCGGTCATGAAGTACAGCAGCAGGAATACAGGTGCGGCGGCTGGCGGGATGGCTGTGATCGTGCGGGCGATGAAGAAGAAGGCTGCGAACATCAGACCTTGAAGGACGAGGTGCTTGCCGTAGAGGTGGCCCATCTCATGTGCAATGGTGGCCAGCACGGCTTTCGGGCTGAGCCTTTCGATCAAGCCCCTGGTCACGAAGATCGTGGCGCTGGCACCCGTGCCGACGCAGACAGCCTGGATGGTGTCGGAGTCGAGCACGCGCAGCTCCGGGCGCTTGTCCTTGAGCTTCAAGGCTTGATCGATGAGCGCCGTGATCTCGTACTCTCGTACCGGGCCGACCAGATCCTTGAGGGAGATCTGAGGTACAGCCACATAGCGCAACAAGAAGGGCAGGAAAAAGGGTGAGAGGGCGAAGAGCAGGGCGGAGATGGTGTCGCCAATGAACTTGGCTTCAGCGGCATTGCTGGCCATGCCTCTGGCGATGACATCAATGGAGAGAAAAGCCGCGATCAGCAGGGGGGCGGCAACCAGGAGACGGGATTTGCGCAGTGGGATCATGATCAGAACTTTCGGCTCCAGTAGATGTTGGCCAGTCGGCCTCGTACCTTGACGGTGGGGTCGTTGAGCTTGTCTTCAAACTCCAAAATGGGGTTCTTGCCGGTGGTGTAGACCTTGCCGTCTTGGATGGACAGCACATAGTTAAGCACCAAGTCTTTGAACGCAGTCTTGATGGTGTTGCGCACGCTTTCATCCTTGTCGTCAAGCACACGCTCGATGAGATCGGCGGCATCAATGCCAGGCTCGAACCAGGCTTCACGGGCCAAAGCAATGCCGGTGACACCTTCATATTGGGCGGCCATCAACTCAATGCGGCTTGGCAGCGCATCAGCGTTCCAGGGCAGGGCAGGGATCTTCCAGCCGCGCATCCAGAACTCCAGCATGAAGCGCAAGCGAAGCACGTCCAGGCGGATGTGACTGTCGATCACCGCGACAGCATCTTCAAAGGTCAGCGTATCGGTCGAGAGGCAGAAGAAGAATTTCAACGCGTTGATCTTCTTGATGTCATCGTCCTTGAATGGCGTGCGCTCAGGGCCCTCAAAGAGGTGCTCCGCGTAGCCGAAGATCAGCAGGAATGCGTCACGCTCTGGCCCCTCGTCGAAGTCCTCGTGGGTTATATAGATTTTTTCCGATTTCGCTGCCGCTGCTCGTCCTCTTGAGCCTGCAATTTTTCCCTCAACGAGTCGA